>Ga0316604_10001481_pt1 | contig 20585 bp, 16 predicted proteins | sample OWC_soil_day20_C_FD_207650 | JGI IMG/M metagenome (GOLD analysis project Ga0316604, IMG submission 207650) | Wetland soil microbial communities from Old Woman Creek delta, Ohio, United States - OWC_soil_day20_CT | ecosystem: Environmental > Terrestrial > Soil > Wetlands | place: USA: Ohio...
TCGAATCATCACGAAGCGTGATTCGGTAATAACCCCCGCTAAAAAGAAAGGATTCTTTAAGCGTATTGCCGAGGTCTTTTCTCCTTCTAAAGATACAGCTTTATTGCTGAATACTTCGCTGGAATTTAGTACAGATACTGTTCTGCAAGAGTATAATCCGGCAGATTCTCTTCATCACAAGATACGAAAGATCGCTTTACAGAAAGAGAAAACGCGCATGGCTGATAAGCTCAACAGTAAGCTGCTTCATCAGGCAGATAATCATTTGACGATGCGCATTGATAGTCTGATTAGGAATTATGATGAAGAAGCGACTGTGCGAATTATGAAAAAAGCGCAGCTTGAACAAAAGGTCAGTCAGCGTTCTATGAAAACGATTGGAGCTATTGCGGTAGGCGCCGTTTTACTCTCCACTGTTTTCCTTATATTAATTTGGCGAGATATCACTCGGAGTAATCGTTATCGCAAGGAACTGGAGAAAGCAAACCGACGAGCAGAGGAATTACTTGAGGCCCGCGAAAAATTGATGCTTACCATTACGCACGACTTTAAAGCTCCCCTAGGCTCTATTATGGGTTATACCGATTTGCTGTCTCGCCTCGTAGCCGATGAACGGCAAAAGTTTTATCTTGATAACATGAAAAGTTCGTCGGGCCATTTGTTGAGGCTGGTTAATGATTTGCTCGATTTTCATCGTCTCGACCTGAATAAAGCAGAAGTAAACCGCATCACATTTATTCCGGCACAACTCTTTGATGAGATTAAGATTAGTTTTCAACCTTTGGCCGCAGCGAAGGGATTGGCTTTGCGATGCGAAGTGGCAGCGGAGTTGAATGGACATTTTGCAAGTGATCCCATTCGCATTCGTCAGATAGTGAATAATCTGTTATCCAATGCTGTGAAGTTTACCCGAGAAGGTAGTGTCATTCTAACTGTAGGCTATGAAGAGTCTAAATTAAAAATCACTGTTTCGGATACAGGGAAGGGGATGGATGAGAAAGATAAAGAACGGATTTTTCAGGAGTTCACCCGGCTTCCGGGAGCTCAGGGTGAAGAAGGATTTGGTTTGGGACTCTCCATTGTACACAAGCTGGTGCATTTATTGGAAGGGCATATCAACGTAGACAGTACCAAAGACAAAGGCAGCTCTTTTGTGGTAACCTTGCCTCTTTTCCCTGTGAGCGGAGTGAAGAATGAAGATAAAACGGTACTCGATGCAACGCAAACAATTCAAGAGAGCATCTTTTCCACAAAGTCCGGGCTGAAGATCTTATTGATTGATGATGATAAAATTCAACTGGCGCTTACTACTGCTATGCTAGGTCAGTATGGCATTTCAGTTACTTCTTGCGAACAACCGGAGGAATTGATGGAACATCTTCGTAACGAATCTTTCGACTTTTTGCTGACAGATGTGCAGATGCCTTCTATCAATGGATTTGATCTGCTGAGGCTTCTTCGGGCATCGAATATCCCACAGGCTAAAACGATTCCGATGATTGCCGTTACGGCCCGAAGCGAGATGAGTGAAGCCTATTTTCGGGAACACGGTTTTGATGCTTGCCTGCACAAGCCTTTTTCCATCCAAGAATTGTTACAAGCCATTCATTGCGGTGAAGTTGTGGCGGACGACGCTTCATTATCCCGTACCGAATCTCGTATGGAAACTCCTTCTGCACTCAATTTCTCCTCACTTCTGGTTTTCTCGGGAGATGATAAAGAGGCTGCGCGTAATATCATAGAAAGCTTTATTGCTGAAACAAGCAAGAATGCTGCTGCGATGAATGCTGCGTTGCAGGCCAGAGATGTCGTAGCTGTTTCTTCCATGGCTCACAAAATGCTTCCCTTGTTTACTCTTCTCGGATCGGCAGAAGCAGTCGCCCTACTCTCGTGGCTTGAAGGGAAGCGGGAGGAAGTTGTTTTCTCCAAGGAAATGGAGGAGAGAGTGCTATCAATGTTAGAGTTGACAGACATCGTTGTTAAACAGGCGATACTTTTTAGTCAGCAGTAGGGATGCCTGTTGCTCGTAATACATCTTTTCTAAGTAAATAGCGTGACAGTTATCAAAAAAAATCCGATATTTGCACAGCATAAGTTTTGTAACCCCAAATGGGCTGCACCGACTATCAATAGTGTAAAAATGCAGCAGATATGAACAACAATTTCGATTATAACTCCGTACCCTATGGCTATGCCCATTGCTTCAACCACCAATGTCCGAAAGCAGACACTTGCATGCGCCACTTTGTAGCCCTCCATGCCACATCCGATGTACCCTACATCAGCATCGTAAATCCGGCCTGTATTCCTGCCGATACCTCCACTTGCCCTTACTTTCATTTGGCCAAGCGGATACGCGTGGCTTGGGGCATCTCCCATCTGCTCGACAATGTTCTCAACAAAGACGCCTGTATCCTGAAGCAGCAGATGCTTGCCCATTTCGGGAAGAACCTCTACTACCGTTTCTACCGTAAGGAACGTTACGTCAACCCCGGCGAGCAAGCCTTCATCCAACAACTGTTTCTTCAGAAAGGCATTACCGAAGAACCTCCTTTCGATTCCTATACCGAAGAGTATGACTGGTAGATGCTTCTTGTCTTTTTAGGTAACGCTAGTTTCATTAGTTTTATGTGCTATAAAACTTTTGTTTTCACGCTTGGAAACCAATCGTTTCAAAGTGTTAAACCTTTTGTTTCAACGTACGAAAACTTTAGTTTCATCACTAGAAACAAAATAGGCATGTGTACTTCCCTGGAAATGCATGACTTATACTGAAAATGGTTGTTACTATTAGAGGCTTGTTACTAAATAAGTTGTCATATACTATTGTTGTTTCCTAAAAAGGTTGTCAGTTTACATCCGTTGTTCCTAAAAAGGTTGTCATAAACGAAAACAATGGACAATTCTGATCGTACTCCGGTTTCCGGTAAAAGCTAGTAGGGCTCGATGCCCTACTGGCTTTTGTGAGACAATGGTTTAAATCGTCACGTCTGCGGTTCCCGATAATGCAAATATAGAGTTTATTTGTCATTTCAAGCATACGGGATTACTTTTTCCACAGGCATTTTCCCGGAACTTCACCGTAGTATACATCCATCGGCTTTTTCATTCCAATACTCATGTGCGGGCGTTCATTATTATAAAACGCTATCATCTGTGCAATCTGTACGCGTGCCTGATTCTCGTCTTTGAACAGCGAGATGCCATATATCCATTCCGTCTTGAGTATGCCGTTCATCCTCTCGGCCACCGCATTGTCTGTGGGCACAGAACTTTCGGTCATACTGATACGTACATGGTGTTCCCTCAAGGTGGTGATATACGCATCACACGCATACTGCGTTCCTCTGTCCGAGTGGTGAATAGTACCGCAAAGGTTGCCGCCGCCGGCTTCACTTATTGCCTGTTCCAATGCTTGTTTCGTATACTCCGCATGAAGTCCGGTTGCAAGTACCCATCCCAAAACGGCATGGGAATACAGGTCTGTGAGAAGGTGAAGATAACATACGCCGCCTTCAATCCAGATATAAGTAATGTCGCTCGCCCAGATATGGTTAGGGTATTGTGCGGTTATGTCTTTTATCAGATTAGGATATTTCATATACAGATGGCTGGAATCTGTTGTGTGCCGGGGTTTCTTGGGAGGAAGCATGAGATGCTCTGAGCGCATTAGCCTCAGAAAAGCATCCCTTCCACCGACCACCTCCCTGCCGTAGAGTGAACAAAGCTCATAATGCAGTTTCAACGCACCTATGCAGGGATCTCTCGAACGGTAATATTGAACGGCTACCAATATAGCCGTTCTGATTTGAGCACGTGAAAGAATTGTTTTTTTCTTTTTATAGTAGGCCTGGCTAGACATGCCAAACAGCTCGCAAAGAGTTCTCAAATTCACGCTGGGAAACTCTTCACGAAGGCCTGTTACTATTTGGCACCATCTTTTTTTAAAATAGAAATTTTCTCTTCCTTTTCAGCAAGTTCTATCAACTTTTTAAAGGCATGGGAACGTAGTTTTTCAACTTCCAATGCTTTTTGAAGACGCAAAATCTCCTCTTCGAGAAGCTTTTCTCTGGATTTTGGTTCTTGTTTCATCTTTAAATCCGCTAACAGCTCGGCAGACAAAGATAGCGATTTGGAATCAATGGGATAGCGACTTATCCATTTTAAAAGGGTACTATGTGTTGGGATACCCCATTTCTTTGAAGTAGCAATAATTGACAGACCGCTACTGTAGTAATCTCTAAGAACTTCCAACTTGAAAGTCTCAGAATAACTCCTGGAAGATTGATTTGGCATATTTTTTCTTCTTTTATGCCCCTGAATAGATGTCAACCTAAATCCGTATAAGACAGCACATATTGATAGAGTCGGTCAAAACGTTTTAAAAAGATCAAAACAGAGAGCGAATTAACGAGACTGCTCGTTTAATTGTTGGTGTAACAACCGTTCCAATGCGGAAATCCTGCCCTGGCTGATCGTTTCATTGACCATGATAACGATGCCTTCCTGCCTTTCTGGATAGAACGTTAAAAACATAAGGAAGCCGCTTCCCGCCTTACCACTGTGATAGATGCGTTTCTCACCGGAACAGGATTGCGTGATCATCCAAGCTAGACTGAGGCTTTCAGTTGCATCTTTTCGATAAGTTATCTTGTGCGTTAGCCTGATTGCCTGATTTTTTTCATTGAGATTGGCCTGGAGGTAAAGAAGCATATCACCGGCTGTGGTGAACAGATTAGGCCCCCCGCGAAATGCGCGCATAGCTGTACGTTTGGGTAGCGGATTGCCAGTTGCATCATAACCTGTTGTCAGCAATGCAGCTTCGTCTGAACGGAGCGTGACGCCCGTGTGTTTCATCCCAAATTGTTTTTCAAGATAGGGCCGAAGGATTTGTTCATAGGGTTTGTCATAAACTTTTTCCAGTATGAGGATAAGGATATGGAAAACATTGCTGTTATAGGCGTAGCGACTGCCGGGCATGGCCTCCGGTTTGATGACATGGAGCGCATTCTCCAAGCTGTCGGCGGTATAACTTTCAAAATAGGTATATTTCTGTTCTGTTGTCCAACTGTTGTATCCGGCCGGGTAAGGATAACTGTCCGGCAGACCGGACGTATGGTTTAGCAGGTTAACCACACGAATGGCTGTACCTTTAAATTGAAGGTTAGGATAGGTGCCGGGTAAATAAGTCCGTATATCCGCTGTTAATTTTACCTTGCCGTCTATGACGGCTTGTGCGATCATCAGGCTCACAAAGGTTTTGGCGATAGAGCCTGTTAAATACCGGGTAGCAGTGTCTGGTAACATGCCGTTCCCTTTGCCTGTTTCTCCATAATTGTAAACAGCTGATTTTCCGTTTTTGAGAATACCTATGGTTAAGGCCTTTGTATTGGGGTTTTGCAAGTAGAGGCTGGCATTTTGCTGCACGATCTTATCCATAGGCGATAACAATGGGTTGTCGGTCGCCACCCTTTGACCGATGCCCGGCTGTTCGATCAAATCGTTGATTTGGTAATCATCAAAATGACCAGGATCACCCATGAACCATTCTACCCGGAGGTTGGACTTTTCTCCTGCCCATAAAAATCCGCTGACCTTTCCGCAGGTATATAGTAAGGAATCGGTGATGATGCTGCCTGTTTTTTGCCGGTAGCCGTTCATTAATTTGGCGAGTGATGCCGCGGATTCAAGCTGCTGGTAGGACGTGCTGCCCAATGCGTATATGGCTTCGCCATTACCTTTGTTATACAGGCGGACAATCATCCGGTTAAGGACGATGGCGGAAGTATCTCCCGGAAGCTGTCCTGTGCGGCTCGCGAAAACAGATAAATTACTTAGGATTAAAAAGCAAAGCAAAAAGGTGTATTTCATTTTTATGGATTTTATCGGATTTCTCCCCGCGTATCACCATTCTTCAGCGGACTGATGCTTGCCTCTATTGGTCTGCTGTTTTCAAACAATCCATGGAGTGCATTCATGGGTTGCGCAAAGTAGGCGGACTTGTCCACAAAATCTGCCAGTTCCGCTTCGTTATTGTAATCCAGTTCGATCATATATTTAATCGCTCGGGCCTTATCCGCTGCCTGGTTATAATATCGCTCGCATATCGTATAACCAACGTAGTAACCCAGATCCCGCATGTTAAATTCATTTTCCGCATTACTGTAAAGCCAAAAGCCAGTAAACGAATTGAATATTTGTTGTGCAAACCGCCTTTTCACATTTTCTTCATTTGCCCGGCCGTACGCCATAGCTGGGATAGTGGAAAGCTGTGCGGTGGCCTTCACTGCCAGAAACTCAGCCACACCTTCCAGTACGCTTTGTCCCAGCAGGTTTTTAGCGATCGTTGTTTTTTGCTGGGTATGTACATATTCATGCACATTGGTAAAAACAACATTCCGGATCGGATTGCTGTTAAAGAAAGGGCGCAGGTGTTTAAATGATGAAGGGAATTCGCTACTTACTGTGCTGCTGTCGGCCATTGCTATTTCGCTACCTATCAACACCATGCCGTCCAGAGTCGTTCCTCCTGTGCGCAAAGCACCAATGGTAAAATAGATTTTAGATGGTTTTAAAGCTGGGTATAGTTTTTTCAACCGTCCTAAAGCAGTCTCTATTTTTTTTGCCATCTCCCTTGTTTTGAGGGTATTCGGACGTATGGAATTCCAGAATAAGGGATAGTTGTTGATGGCGTCGATATATGATTTGGCAGTATAGTCTCGGGCTTGCATAATCGCTTTTAGGCCGGGAGTACCCTTTTCCAGAAAAAGTCTATTCAGTAATTCGTATTGCCGGGTGCTGTCTCTGCTTGCACTGATTTGGTCATAGGCGATCCCAAAATTCGGGATATCATCAGTGTTCAGATTGCTTTGCCGGTGTTGTGCAAAAGCTGCACAGCTGATGAAAAGAAAGAGGAAGGTGGTCGAGTTTAATTTTAACATATTCTAAGAGTCTGTTTAAAAATTGTTGAAATATAAAATTAAAAGAGTTCCATTCTCTTCTGAATAGTTGTTTTCTTTGAAGTGAGCAAACCTAAAAGAAATGTATCCAACGGATTTGAAAGAATCCAGTGGCAAACTTACATAAAAATCTTGATTTATAAGCGTGCTCAATAAAAAATAAAGGCCACTCTGTCCGTTCATTCTTCGAGATTTCCAAAATTTGATATCTTTCAAGTGCTAACTAAAATAGTACTAATTATGAGGAGCGTATCTGGTTTAAAGATAGTGTGTTTATGTGCATCCTCAAAGAAAATGGCGAGAAAATAGAAGAAAAGTTCGGTGTGTTAACTCCTGAACTTGACCGTCTCCGCGATTTGTTAGTATCTCATTCAGTCGGTGAGATATCTATGGAAAGTACCAGTATCTATTGGATTCCTATCTGGCGTGTGCTGTGCAGTGATTTTGATGTCAAACTGGTCAACTCCTATTTTATCAAAACAACTCCCCGGACGCAAACCGATGTAAAGGATGCGCACTGTATAGCTATCGTTCTGCAAAAGGATCTTATAAAAAGAAGTTTCATTCCTTCGCCCATTATTCAGGAGCTTTGCTTACAGGTATTGTATCTAAAGCAGATCTCCTGATGTTAGATTTTTCATGCGAGGAGACACAGATGTATGAACGACAAGTAGAAGAATGTTATGCACAAATGAATGAAATCTGTAATTCCTATTTTTCTGAAGAAATCGAATTGCTTAAAAGCATATCGGGCGTAAAGGAAGATTTCGCTATGAGAATCATTGCAGAAATAGGAGTGGACATGAAGGCATTCCTAACCGCTTCTGCTATTGTCGGCTGGGCAGGCCTCAAACCAAGAAATGAAGAGAGTGCGTGCAAAATCAAAGGAAGAAAGATTTTGCACGGAAATAAATACTTGAGAGCGCTGCTGGTACAATGCGCATGGGCAGCATCCAGAACCAACGATTCTAGATGCTTTTACAAATATCATACACTCTCTAAAAGGATGAATCATAATAAAGCCTTATTAGCAAATGCTAGAAAGTTATTGGTCATCATTTGGAATATTTTAGCCAAAAAGCAATCTTACATGACCACTCCTATGGTTGCGTAAGATTGCTAAAGACGGATGCAGTCAAGACCCTTATATTTGTGGTTGGAAAACCCCGTTTTTCCAAACTGGTATGAATACTACATCCGTGCACGAAAAGGTGTTTGAGTTTTAAAGCTCGAAGAGGAAATTATTATACGCACTGCTAAACAGCAGGCAGCGGAGAGCACACGTGCTCTCTATTTATAGAGGAAATATACAGAATACTCTTCAATTGGATAACGACTTAACCAACGATTTAATAATGAAGAACCGCTAATAGAATCCTTCTTAATAATGAAGTTTTTTGACTTTCAGATTCTGTAATAATCACGAAGGATAGATAATTTTTCATTCTCCGTGTAACGATGAATTTCTTGATCTTTCATAAAACACTATTTTTTTAGTTAGTAATAGTGTCTACCTATATCAGTATAAGTCAACCCGTTTTAATCACGTAGAAGATAGCATTCCAAATGACACGCAAATCAAATTTTCGCTTTCTTTCTTTTATATTCAATACTTTCTTTATATATTGCCACTGTGTTTCTGTCAAATCAGTCTGATACATCTTTATTATGAGTTTGGTCACTACAAATAAAGATATTATCAACTGATACGGAAACACTTTAAAAACTATTCTGAAGAAAATTTAAACAGGCTCTTAGTATAAACTAATTTAGAAAACATACTCACAAACGAATAATGATACAAACGAAAATGAGAACAATTTTTAATATCCGATTCATAATAATGATCTTTTTAGGATATACTTTATCAACGATAACAGTTTATGCTCAGCAAAAAGATGAAGATAAAAATTTGAATATATCAGCAGATAAAAAGAAAGATATAATAAAAACACTATGCGATAGATTGGATACAGTTTATTTATATCCTGAAAATGTAAATACTATCCGCAAATATCTGACTGAGAAAATGGATCAGGGGGAATATACAAAATTTAAAACACCTACAGATTTTGCTTTTCAACTTGATACGGATTTGCAGTATATTACGAATGATAAACACATGGGAATTGTGTATGATCCAAAGAAAGCTGCCGAAATGATTTTGCAACCAACGGAAAATTATTATACAAAAGAAGTGATTGATGTACTTAGACAGACGAACTTCGAATTTAGAGAGTTGAAAATTCTTGAAGGGAACATTGGCTATATGGATTTAAGGGAGTTTTGTCCTGTTAAATATGCAGGAGAAACAGCCGTTGCTGCAATGAACTTTCTTTCAAATTGTAGTGCATTGATTATTGATCTTCGCAATAATGGAGGCGGAGATGATAATATGGTCCAATTTTTACTGAGTTATTTGTTGGATGGTGATATTCAATTTTCCACGAGCTTCAATCGCTTTACGAATAGTTATTATATTTCACAAACCTTCCCCTATGTCCCAGGTAGAAAGTTGTATGATATTCCATTATATATTCTTATTTCAAAATTTACTTTTTCTGGAGCCGAAGCATTTTCGTATAATTTAAAAGCTATGAAAAGGGCTACCTTAATTGGAGAAAATACCCGTGGAGGAGAAAATCCTATAGAGATTCAAGTTTTAAACAACGATTATATTGCTTATATTCCTGCTGTAAAAATCATAAAGTCCATATCTAAAACAACTATCCGATGGGAAAATGTTGGTATAAAGCCCGATATTGAGACGGATGCAAAAGATGCATTATTTACTGCACAGATAAAAGCATTGGAAGAACTATCTGGCAAAAACATTTCGAACAAAGCCAATTACCAATGGATACTGGATGGAATTAAATCGAGACAAAATAAATTTGTTGCAGATAAAGAAGTGTTAAAATCATATGCTGGAAATTATGGCGAAAGAAAATTGATTTTTGAAAGTGGAACGCTTTTCTATCAAAGAAATGGAACGGAAAAATCAACGTTAATTGCCACAGATAGTGATTCTTTTTTAGTTGACGGAATCGATTATTTGCGATTAAAAATGCTTAAAGAAAGCGGAAAGGTGATAGGTCTTATAAGACTTTACAATGATGGGACTTCTAACCAAGACTTAAAAGACAACTAGAAACGGTGAAGTTGAACTAATTTTGAGGGCAACTGAGAAGCTGTGCAACATTTATACTCGAAAATGCATCGTAATAAAGAAACAATACACTACTATGAGTTTTAAACTAAGAGACTGTTTAAAAATGCTATAAATCCAGATGAAGAATATGAAAAGAGATTGGCTATCAGTCTATTATACGGTAATTTATTCGTGTCTTTATGAGTACCAACAACATAAAGATAATATGAATACAAGGTACCCTAGTAGTTTGACCGATAGCTCAATGGAGCACAATATTAGTTATTCTAAAGGACAAACGCAAGAGAAAACATTCTTTAAGAGAAATATTTGATGCTATTTTTTATCTGCTTAAAACAGGCTGTCAATGGCGAATGTTACCTCATAATTTTCCTGCTTGGCAATTAGTCTATTATTATTTCACCAAATGGAGACGAGATGGCACCATCGAAGAGGTTCATGAGCATCTTCGTGAGCATACCCGTAAGCTTGCCGGAAGAGATACCTGTCCAAGCTTGGGACTAATTGATTCCCAGTCTGTTAAGACCACCCGAAGTGGCGGCTTATCCAGGGGAATTGACGGAGGGAAAAAGACAAAGGGAAGGGAAAGGCATATTGTTGTGGACACAATGGGATTACTTATGCCTGTTGTTGTTCATGCGGCCAATATACATGATAGTAAAGGCGCACCTTTTGTTTTTTCGGAATTAAAATTCCGATTTCATAGGCTGGTGAGGATTATAGCCGATGGTGGATATAGAGGAGAACTTATTGAAAATACAAAAAATGATTTTGGCTGGATACTTGAAATTGTGTTACGAAAGGAGGACTCTTCGAAATTTCAGGTAATCCCACAAAGATGGGTAGTAGAAAGAACTTTCGCATGGTTCGAATCGTATAGAAGACTGAGTAAAGACTTTGAGTATCATACAGATACAAGCCAAACGATGATTCAGTTAGCCATGGTAAAACTTATGCTGAATCGAATTAAAAAATGATTTTTAAACAGTTACTACTGAAATAAACTTTATTCTTAAATTAAAAATTGATTGCGATTCAACAATTCGACCAATAACGATCCCGATTATCAACGGTAAACCTTTCGGGAAGGATATCGAAACACAGATCTACAATGTTGAATATGATTAGCATGTGAATAATCAATTCTTTTATTTCATATCTTTACTATATGTATCGTTTTATAGCTAATACGATTGATTTATATTAATTTAGTTGAGAAAATTGTGACTACAAACAAGGTTAGCTATTCCAGTAAAACTGTTACGTACTTGATGGAAGATTGGTAAAAGCTAAATAACTACTTAAAAATGCGATCTATCGGCTGAACTCAGTAATTTGACCGTGAAAAAACTCATAACCTGTTTCTCACTCTGGTGCAGACGAAACATTATTTGCTGTCAATGGAATAATATACCCTTCCTGCTCATATACCCTCTTATACTTATGTATCATTTCGACAAGAGGGAGCAATCGCTCATCCGCAACATTCATATCTTTATACCGGGCGTATTGTTTATCATAAAGCTTACGATTCCCATTTTCCAACCGTTCTTCCACATCCATTGGAATAAAAAACTCAGCACGCTCCCCTAAGAAAGCATAAAATTCTTTCAGGTAGATATGAACTCCCGCTAAATCAAAATCGCCAAAATGAATGTAACGGTTAGGAATCATCTGCAACCATGTACGCAAATCTTTCGATTGCGGGTAGCGAGATACAAAAAGGATTTTCATCTCTTTGAATAAATATTGCTGGGTGCGGATATATTGAAAATTCTCTCCATTTTCCATTCCTACCACGATGACATCTTCGGGGATACGGAAATGTTCATAATCTTCTAAAAAAATAGAAGTACCTTGCATGGGATTAATTACAAATGTTTTGTCACATAAGAAAGCTTCTATCGCAACATAACTATTGAGAAGAAAGCCTTTGAATGTGCGAGCACTCCTAGCTTTAGAGTCGCCGACTACTGCTACTTGCTCTGCACGCGACACACTTCCTTCACGAGATTTAAGTTCAATCCATTTTTCTAAATTTCCTATAATAGCATAATGTTGTGCCAGATATGTGATACATCCTTCCACATCATTTATCCGATAACTTTTGAAGCTACCGCGGGAAGTTGGTATCAGAATACTTTCTTCCATCAATTCTTCGGCCAATGATACAGGAAACTGCGAGTAAGACACGGCATCACCATTCAACATTTGCAAGATCTTGCGTGCCGTTCCCAAGGATATTTTATCTCTTTTTCCGGAAGTCATCTCTTATTTATATTTTAACAGAGGCACTACTTGCGTATTCGAATGCCCATCTTTATTCAGCAAATAGGTATATTTATAATCTTCTACGTTGTAAGTGGTAGGCGAACTATTCACCAGCAAAATATTCCGACAATTGGCAAAGTCCAGAATACCCTTTACATTGTTGGGATGCAATTTACCAATCTCATCCATCATGCAATGTATCTTGAAGTCTCCAAACTTGCGAGATGCTTTTGCCTTGAACACATTGATAAGCATGATATTTACCATGGCCTTCACTAAAATATCCGTACCATCGGAACCCACGTTAGCTATCTTTTCTACCCATCCAGTATCATTATCATTCTCTTTGACACGAAACTCCAGTTTAAATGTATCTGCCAAAGCCAGTTGTTTTCTTCCTTGGTCATCGAGTAAATGTTTCATAAAAGCAAGCAAATAACGGACTGCTGTTGCATTGACATCTTCTCTGGAAGCTTGCGAAAATAAATCCACAGCCCCCATGTTGTACTGATTTTCTTCGCTGAACCGTTTTATTTCCAACAACAATTGCATCAGTTTATCACTGCTCGGCAAAGGACGAAGGGATATTTCCTTTATTACTCCTGCAAAGTTTCGCTCTACAAAGTCAGTGTTAATGGCGTCGATTGTTTTACGTATCTCGCTTTCATTTCGCGTCAAATCGCCTACTTCTTTTGAAATACGGCGGATGATATCGGTATACCGTTCACTGATGTGCTTCTGATAGTCGGCAATCTTGTCATTATCCACAAATTCGCACAAGTTCGAGGCAAAATCATAATAATCTTGCTCGCTTATCAATTCTGTGCGAAAGTGAAACGTATTCTTTGCTGAAAAGTTGCCATTGAACTGCATGACGGCTTTTTTAAAGTCTTCCACTTTTTTGATGGAAGAAATTATAAGAGACTTTAGCTCCTTTACTATAAAGTCACAACTCTTCCGTGTAGATTTCTCTACTACCTCCATTGCTCCGGGAGGACAAAATGTATCATCTTTCAGAAAATCATCCACCTCTCTTAATCCGTCTTCCAAGGTTTTTAAATCCTGCTTCAATTTATCCAACGCATTATTCACCTCTTTCAATCCCATCTGAAGTTTCTCTTTTCGCAAAGCAAAACGTTCATCTAAAGCCAACCGTTTCGTTTCAAATTCTTTTTTCTGGCTTCGTATGATGGGTTCTTTATCAAAGAGTTCTTCTCTATCCTTCTCGTAATAAACTACTTGGGAACGATGGTCACGAATGTATGCTAATTCTTTTTTAACTTCTTCGATCTGTTCATCATATTTTTGGATAGTCAGCGTGTCGGCTCCCTTACCACTGAGTTCCATTTCTTGCGCCTGTTTCAAATCATTCTTCTGTTCTTCAACCTGTTGCTTCCGACTGTTAATTTTTTGCTGTATGCTTATTATAAACTGATCCAATTCATCTTGAAGGAGTGCTTTAGCATCTTTGTTGTTCTTTTGACAAACTTTCAGTTGTTTGTCACGATCAGTCTGGAGTTTCATCTTTTCTTCTTCCGCTCCATAAATCCGATGTGCTACTTCATTCAGCGCATTTTGAGATTCCTCTGTCCGTATTCTTTTCCATTCTTTCTCTTTCATTTTCCAAGTAACATGGTCTGCCTGCAAATTTTTCAGTTTATGAGGTATTTGTATCCGCTCAGCTTCCATCAAATGCTGTTGCTCTGCCATTTGCCGAATTTCTTTGGAATATTTCTTTTCTAAATGCGTAATGCTTTCATTCAGTTCCTCCCCCAAATGCGTCAGCCGGTTACAACAATCGTGATAAACTTTCTCCTTCTCTGCACGTTCTTGTTTCATTTCTTCGGGGGTACGAATGCTTCGTTCAATAGCAGATAAATCTAGTGAGACACCAAAGAAAGTCTTATTATCATTCGCCAGTTGAGGATTCAATTCATGGTTATACAGCACCGATTCTTCATCCGCCACTTTGCCTATTGACTCTTGCCAACCAGAGTTATGCTCTTCCAACCATTCATAAAAAGAACCTTTTTGTTTCTCTATCAATGAATCCAAAGCTTGCAGCAGTTCTCCCGCTTCCGTCTTTTCTTTATGGACAACATCCCTTTTTCCCTGAACTTCCATTTCTAGCTCTTTCCGTTTCAGCTCGCATTCACTTCTTTGCTGGCTGACGTCCATTTGCTGCCGGCGTATCTGCAATTCCAGTTCCTTATCTCTCTTGCTCAATTCATCAATACCTTCCTCACAATCAGATATTTCCTTTTTATAAGGTTCTTCATAAGAAATTTTCTGCAGTCTCAGTTTCACTTGCGCCTGTTCCTCCCGTAACTGATTCAGCCAACTATCTACGGTTTCCCGCTTTTCCTGGTAAACCGAATAGACTTTTTCCTCTTCGGAACGAAGATATGACATCGCTTCCTCTTTTCGTCCGGCTACGTTCGTTCTTTTGTCAAGTATCCGAGTCTCCATGCTATTCTCAAATAATCGAAAATCAGCATCTATATTTTCGAACAATAAGCGATACTTGGACAGGATATCATCATATGCTCGTGTCAATTCTGTTCTCATCGTAGCTACTCGTTCCAACTCACGACTTTGAAATTCTTCTTGCGCTACACGCTTTATTATTTCTTCAATCTGTATCTGCCCGTAGTACTGACGTTTTTCACGTAAATCCTTTAACTGCATATCCACAACTCTGATATCTCCGATCAACACATCACGTTCCTTATCATACTTCTGCCTCAGTTCTTCAATCAGTCGTAAAGAGCGCTCGCATTCGGATTCCGTTTGAGTTATCTTTTCCTTCACCCGGGGAAGTTCTTGAAATGCCTGTTTCTCGGCAAAGCTCAGTTCACCTCGTCCTTCATCTATTTGTTTACGAGAATAAATCAAGTTGCGATAGGAGTTTACCACGTTATCGGCCATCTTTCTCACAAGAATTTCACCATTCTTATTTTTCCAAAACCACTGCATCACATCATTGTATTCCTGCTCAAACTCCTTAATCTGACTCCGATAGAAAGCCAGATCAATAAAGATATCTTCATCGCTCATCGAACGTATAATAGTATCTTTAATGAAATCGGCATCCAACTTGGAATTCAAAAAAACATTTTGAATGGTGCGCGGAATGTTCTGGTATTTCGTACTCTCCACGATAGCAAACTTCCGATAAATCGTCATCTCCTGCTTTCGATTATTGCCGAAGATAATGTCGCGATACATTTCATAGCTGGTGATTTTAGAGGTAATCTGACGTTTGACCCCAATACGTTCACGGATACGTCCCCACTCCGGATATACTTCATTCTGCTCATTGATGAACCATTCGCGTTCAAACGAAGCATCAACAAAACGAAAAAAAACTCTGCCCTGAGATTTGGCTGCAATTACGCAATAGGCTCCATTTTCACGCATTACTTCATAGATAATATAAGAATTGGAAAATGGAAAGTAGAAGGTATCAAAACTCTTCTTTTCTTTTGGAATGCCCAGTTTCAATTTATCCGCATTATAAAAGAATAATAGAGCACGGAGCAATGTGCTTTTTCCTACTCCCTGAGTGCCGATGAAATGTACATTACCATCCAGTTTAACTTCTGCGTAAGGGATATGGGCGCTGTTAAGAAAAAAAATCTTATTCAGGTATCTCATCTTGGACCTCCTCCGATATGGTAATACAATCAATCAACTCTTCCATATAATGAAAAGCAGTTAGTACTTTGTAAGTTCCGTCTACTTCATTCTCTTTTTCTATGAATCCCATTTTCTCTAATTCATTTATTAGTTTAGCCACTACTTCTTCGTGTTTTTTCTTGTCGGAGAAGAGTTTAGAAGCTTTCTCTTTCAGTTCCATATCGCAGCTTATTTGGATTTCAATATCGGCGGTGCGAAACAAAAAACCGGGTCCGAAAGCCGAATGATACGTTTTCAAGAAACTTAGATAATCAATCCACCTTTGAACGGCTTCCAGTTTACGCTCTAAATCGACTTTCGCTTCTTTGCGAGTAAAATAATAGTAACCGTCTCCAGCTTCCATATAAAAACCTATTCCCTGATAATATCCACAATAATCAGAGAAGTCTTCCTCAATAACATCATAGTAACGCTTCACCTGAGTAGAAACACTATTCGAGGATATAAAGCCTCCTTTGCTAAGAATGTTGAAAATCTCTTCGGTATATTTCATCTTCAAACAATTATTTGGCATAAATTAAAGGATATTCTACTTCATCCGAACACTCATAGTCGTCTGTAAAATTAAGTTCTTCGGCATATTGTGAAGCTAATTGACAGAAATAGATTAGTTTATCTCCGCGGGACACTTCTTTGCGATAGCGATAGTTTATCACAAAATAAAAGAGATGCATCCCCGATGCCGTAAAAGCATTGTATACTTCTTGCAAATTTATCGCATCAATCAATTGAGACTGTTCATCCAAATATTCTTCAGGAATAGCCTCCGCCAAATTTTTCGGTCCGTTCTTTCTATTGTTCTGTCGAGCAGCCAGTTTCTTAATTATCTGAAAAGCTTCATCCGAAGTTCTCAGATGATCTACGGATAACTTTATTCGATAATTTGTCTGAGGTTCCATCCATAGCGGGTTTCGTTGTGAAAGGATTTGACGAATATTCGTATTCTCTTCGAGTAAGAACTGATCCTTCAAGTATTTCAATTTTCTTATTTTCTCGAAGATGCGATTCTGATAGTCTATCAGGTTCAAGTAGTGAACAATCTGTCTGTGAATTTCGAGCAAGTTATGAAAAGAATCGTTTAATTGCAATTTCACATCGCTCACCACGTTCCGCATCTGGACATCCATAGCTACGCGAAAAAAAATAGGTTGTTGATTGTCAATCAATTCTTCACTTTTGGTTATCAGTAAAGAAATGTTTCTTAGTTTATCACTCAGTCTTACCAGTTTGGCTTTCTTTATCTGATAATTAGGTTCGTTTTTGTAGGTATTATCTGTATTTCTCTTCAAATCCATTACGTTGCGAACAGTGGTGAGGGCAATGGTTTTAAGGCAGCGTTTCACTTCACGCTGATAATTATATTTGCGCTTTTCGTTATTTTCTTTCAGATAATAGTCAATGTTCTCATTAAGACGGGTAAGATAGTCTTGCACAGAAGATACATTTATTTCTTCATTCACTTCGAGCACATCTTCAAAGAATTTCAAATAGATGTCTTCCATTTCGAGAAAGTCTCCCGTGTCCCGGAGTATTCCGTAATCAATAAGATATCGGATGCGTTCTTCCTTATATTCAGTCATCTCAAGAGCATAATCGTAGCGCAACGAAAGTGATTTTCGTTTAGCAAACATCTCTTTCAGAAGTTCTTTCTCCCGATCAAGACTTTTCACTAACTCTTCTATAGAACGAAAGGTACTCATTGGTTTTATTTTAAAAGCAGATTAATCATCACTTCAGTAATTTCCCCAGCAAATTCAAAATGCCAACTACACTTTCTTTATCCGATATCGGAATACGAAGAGAAGATACCTTGCTCATTTGTTCTTTGGTGTTCTTGACTGTTTTACTTTTTTTTGCCATATAAATACTCGTCTTATTATGATATATCAAAAGTAATAGAAAAAAGAGAAAGATATAAGCAAATAGGAGGAACTTTTAACATTAGACTTGTTTTTTCATACTTCGCACAGGGTAAATGCTCCGCTAAGGATGGTACACTTAGAAAATAAAACTGAAAGATTCTTGGGGCTCTGGGCTGAGACTTACGATAAAGCAGCTACGCTCTTCATGGAAGGCAAACAGGAGTTAAATAAGCTGCTTTAAGTCTATTTGTCAAGTCTCTGAGTTCACTTTCTTGTTTCTTTTTAGCCAACCTGTTCTGTTTTTAAGAAATAATTTGTTTTCTTTGTATTGTTGTTAAATTCAATTGATTTTCATGAGACGGAAATGGGTCAAAAGGGTAATCGCTATATTGCTTACTCCTATATTGCTATTTGCAGTGTTGATGCTGTTACTTTACATTCCGCCGGTACAAAACTTCCTGCGTAAGGAAGCTCTGGGATATGCCTCTGAGGCAACAGGTATGCAAATTAGTGCCCGCCGTATAGATCTTCGTTTTCCTCTCAATCTTTTAGTAAGTGATTTAGGCGTGGTTCATTCTTCCGACACTCTCTTGTCGATGGAAAGTCTCAACGTTCGGGTGCAACTTCTTCCGCTTTTTAGTGGCAGGATAGAAGTAGACGACTTCACGTTAAAGAGTGTGGCGTTCAACTCGGCCGATTTCATACATGGGATAGAACTACGCGGGGTGTTGGGCTACTTTGCTTTTAGAAGTCGTGGCGTGAACTTATCAAATCAAACAGCGATTATTGATGCGGCTGAACTGAATAACACGCATCTTCGGCTGATATTGAAAAACGACACGACCAAGACACCGGAAGACTCCACTGCTTCACCTCGTTGGAAGATAGACCTGCATAACTTGAAATTAAAGAATGTATCCTTTAACATGCTGATACCCGAAGATTCTGTTCGGATGGGGACTCATGTGGCAGCAGCAACTATTAACGGTGCGCAGGTGGATCTGGGCCGTGAGCTGTATGGATTGAAACACCTGCATGCTAGTGGTACCTCTTTGAATTATGATATAGGTTCGGCTAAACCGACGAAAGGATTTGATCTGTCGCACATTGCTATTCGTGAGCTCAATATGGGACTTGATTCTGTGCTGTATCGCGGTAGAAATATCAATGCTGCTATTCGTGAGTTTTCATTGAACGAACGTTCGGGGCTGAGCATCACTTCCATGACCGGACGCTTGTTTGCCAATGACACTGCTATAAAGGTCTCGTCTTTAAAATTAAAAACAGCTCATTCTGAGATTGATTTTACGGGTCGTACAACATGGAAACTAATTGATCTACCTGGCCAACAAGGACATTTATCGATGAAACTGGATGCGCTTATAGGCAAGCAAGATCTATTGTTGTTTGCAGGGAAGTTGCCTGATGCTTTTAAGAAAGAATATCCTTTCCGTCCACTCACGATACATGCCGGAGCAGAAGGAAACCTGACTAACCTGAAATTATCCCGTTTCAAGATTGATCTACCCGGTGCTTTTTCTGCCACAGGAGGGGGAGAACTGCTAAATTTCACTGATTCCTTAAAACGTTTCGCCTCAGTCGACTTGCAAGCGATCACTCATAACCTGAATTTCTTAGCAACCTTTTTCGGCACTCCTGCCGACGGATCTATTGTGTTTCCACAGGGAATGACATTTATTGCTAAGGCCGAGATGCGTGGTTCGCGTTTTAGAACCCTTCTCAGGGCTAAAGATGGTGAAGGTGCTTTATCGCTTACGGCCGATTATGATCGTCGTACAGAAGTATATAACGCCGATTTCACAATAGATGCTTTGCAAATGAAGCACTTTCTTCCTAAAGATTCCATCTATTCACTTTCGGCTTCAGGTAGTCTAAAAGGCCGAGGAGTAGATGTCGCTTCATCACGTTCTTCAGCCCAATTTGAAGCGCTGCTCAATGATTTGCATTATGGACGTTTCCACGTTTCGGACGTGACACTTACAGGGCAGATGAAAAATGCTTTAATCAAGGGACACTTGGCGAGTAATAATCAATTATTAAAGTTGGTTGCCGATGGAGAGTATCAGTTGAATCGCAAATATACCGAAGGGAAACTTGATCTTAATGTAGAGCAGATTGATTGGTATAAATTGGGTTATTACCCTACTCCTATGAAGAGGGCGTTCGCCTTTACGCTTGCTGCCCAAACCCGGCGTGACTCGGTGAATCTTTCTTTGCAAGCGGGCGATTTAAATTGTCGCTTCCGGGGACGTAGTACGCTGGAGCAATTAATAAAGCAATCAACCGACTTCTCTACCATACTAATGAAACAAATAAAAGAGAAACGCTTAGATCATGCAGCTCTGCGGCGTGCGCTACCTTCGGCCGGATTGGTTTTTACAGCAGGAAAGGACAATCCGTTTAGCCGCTTTTTGGCAGCAAAAGAAATCACTTATGATAAAGTATCGTTTAGATTTGGAACAACTCCTACCCGCGGTATAAACGGCAGGGCGTTTATACATGGGCTGAGAGTAGATTCCACACTACTTGATACGCTCTTCCTGACAATCAGACAGGATACTGCTCGGATGAATATTCGAGGAGGAGCGATTAATGCTCCGA
>Ga0316604_10001482_pt1 | contig 20544 bp, 25 predicted proteins | sample OWC_soil_day20_C_FD_207650 | JGI IMG/M metagenome (GOLD analysis project Ga0316604, IMG submission 207650) | Wetland soil microbial communities from Old Woman Creek delta, Ohio, United States - OWC_soil_day20_CT | ecosystem: Environmental > Terrestrial > Soil > Wetlands | place: USA: Ohio...
TTTCCTAAACCATGTGCCGGTGGTTCGAGTCCTCCCGGGCGCACCATATGCAAATTAAGACTCCGCAGACTTTGTGTCTGCGGAGTTTCTTGCTTTCTAGAGGGGTATTTCGCTTATTTTGTCGCTTAAACGTAAAAAAAGGAACCTGTTGCTCAAATCCATATGAACTACAGGGTGCATAAACTACATATACAACCGTATAACTAGGAACCCAAAAACTAAATAAAATAGCGGTTTTTAAATAAAGACTATTTTGTGCACGTGGTAGGAGCACGCAGGTTATTACTTGTGATTTAGGTTTGGTTTTGGACAAGTGGTTGATATAATATTGGTACAGTAATATTGGGGAGTGATATAGTGTTAGATAAATGGCAGTCGCTTTACGAAATTGCAAATAAATTAAAAGAATGCAGTCCGTGGCAATGGATGGATAATTCGGATGTTTTTGTTGTGCAAGATCCTGATAGTGGGGTAATTTATTATTGCACCATCATGGGAAGTGGCGGAATGCATTTCGGAGTTGCTGCTTATCGTGGAACAAAAGGGCTAAATGTATTGGAAGATATGATGGATGGTGCTGATGATCCTGTATTAGCGATGGATTTTCTGTATATGAATGATTGTTTGTAGTGTTCGTTTGAAGACAGAGATATGCTAGAAAAAGAAGATTTAAAGATTATAAAAAATTTAGGCTTAAAATATAGGGGACGCAACCAATGGCCTTTATTTAGGGATTATTCGCCGGGGTTGTACATGGTTTCTTAATACTAGACAGGGCGAGACGCTAACTCTAATTTTGGCACAGGTTATAGAAGTAGCTACTCGTTATAGAGAGAATAAGTCTATTCTTGATGGCAAAGAAGATGGATTCTGGTGCGGTGTTTGAAAACGGTGAATGATAGACCTGTTTGGATGGACGCTTATCTTGTTCCTCAAAGTTATACTATAGAGTTAACTGGATACAGATTAGAAGATAAATTATTAGCCAAAAAACTGCAAAAATTAAAACAAGACCTACGATGCGAATGGGAAGTAGATATTTTTTTCGCACCTGTACCAATTAAAGAACAGGGAAGGCCGTATTACCCCAATATATGAGCTGTGCTAGATCGAAGTAGCGGAATAGTCCTTGCTTGTGAAGTGTCAGAAAGTGAAAATAACGCAGAAACTTATTTTTTGGATATGATAATTAACTTGTTACAAAGAATGAATAAAAAACCAAGCTGTATGTATGTGGCACGACCAGAAGTGTTAAATGTATTTAAGGATTTTGGTCAACAGGTGGAGATTAAGTTAGTAAATGAACGGGAGTTGCCTATAATTAAAGAATTTCGTGAAGGAATGATGCAGCAATTGGATATGGGTTTGCTAGAGACTATCCCGAAAACTGTGTAAACCTCTAAGGTGGTGAAAAATAGAGACATCAACTTGGAGGTTTTTATTATAGCACGAAGAAAAATTACCCCTAACGAAGAGAACAACGCAAAAAATTATTGGAGCTGCTTCAAGGGGCTGGAATTAACGATGTTGCCGGAGTCCAGGAACTATTCGAAGAAAATGGTAAGTACTGTTTTAGAAAATGGACTGGAAGGCGAACTAGAGGATGACTAGCCTATAAGAAGTATGATTACCGAAATAAAGAAACGGATAATAGCCGTAATGGATATAGCGAAGAGACCCTAAAGACCAGTCTTGGCAATATAGAAATCGCTGTTCCAAGAGATCGCAAGGGTGATTATGAATCGCAAATCGTAAAAAAGAACCAAACTACGCTAAGCGGTGATATTGAAGGTCATATTCGAGAAATTTACGGGATTAAGGTATCTGACAGCACCATCAGCCGTGTTACCGATAAGAAATTCTTCCCATAGTGAAGAAATGGCAGGTATAACCATTAGAGAGCATTTATGGGTTGCATTCATGGACGTTATCCATTTCCATGTTCGGAGCGAAGGCCAGATTGTTAAAAAGGCTGTTTACATTGCTGTTGGCGTTCAAATGGATGGAATCCGCGATGTTCTAGGCATGTGGGGAGGCGAAAATGAAAGTGCTAAGTACTGGCTCGGAATTTTAAACAGTCTAGAAAATCGTGGGGTGGAAGATATTTTAAATGCTTGTGTAGATGTCCTTACCGGTTTTACTAATGCGATTGAAGCTGTCTTCCCCAAAAAACGGAAATTCAGCAGCGCATAATTCACCAGATTCGCAACTCAACGAAATACGTTTCTTACAAAGATATCAAAGCATTGATGGCCGATTTGAAAACAGTATACGCTGCTGTAGATGAAAAAGCAGCCCTATATCAGCTTGATGTATTTGATGAAAAGTGGAGTGGAAAATACCCGAAGATTGCTCTAACGTGGCGAACTAATTGGGCCAATATTTTTATTAGCATGAAAATGCATTGTCTCTAATATTAAAATAACTTGGATAATAGTTATACAGGATTGACACAAGTTAAAAAATATTTTGCCGCATCCGACAAATCTGCATTTTTTTTGTAGCAGAGACTGACCTGAGTAGAAATACTTGGGGAGATGTCTACAATTGCAATATTAGGATTTGATAAATAAATGGCTAGTCTTTTCATAAGCAGAGCCACTCCCATTTCTTTGACAACCAGATCAATTAGGTTTTCTAACTTGTGATCGGTGTAAACTACCTTGGGTTCGAATCCATGCTGTTCGCATGCTTTTAGACAAAGATTATGTGGTCTTGTCTGTTTTGGCAATAACAAAAACTCTTCATCTTTTAATTGTTCCAGTGATACTGTTTTGCATTCTGCCAAAGGATGTCTGGCAGGAAGAATTGCAGCGAGTGTATCAATGGCGTAAGGTATTTTAACAAATTCGTTGTCAATATCGTATACTTGACGAATAAATGCAAGTTCACACTTATTCTGACGAAGCAGATTTTCTAATTTAGTTGATCCGCCTTGAATTACATTAAGCGTGGAATTGAGATGGCTTTTTTTAAATCTTGCCAATATATTGGTGATATTATATTGCGCCATGGATGGTATTGAGCCTATCGTAAGCGTAGCGCTAGTATTTTTAATTCTGTCGAAAAAAGCAGTTGTATATTCATTTTGGATATAGACGATTCGTTTTGCGTAGGGGAGAAATATTTGTCCGAACTCACTGAGAGCTACTTTTCTTGTGGTGCGATTAAACAAAGGAACACCAAGCTCGGTTTCAATAGCCTTAATATGTTTAGAAAGTGATGATTGGGATATAAAAAGGTAATCGGCAGCTTCTAAAAAGTTGCCTTTTTCTGCAAGGACAACAAATTCTCTGACATAGTTAATTTCCATAGAAGCCTCTTTTTCAATTTATTCCAATATGGAATAAATTATACTGGAAATCGAATTGCTTGTCAATAATTAATAAACTACAATCTAATTGCCAATTGATGTGGATGTTACATGAGTTTTCTTTGGGGGGATTGGAATGATTATTGATGCAAATATGTATTGGATGCCTAGAAATCTGTTTACTGATCGTTCTTTGCTAGAAAATTTCATTCGCACTTCTTGTGAATATGGAGTTTATGCATATGAAAGTAGTATACCGGAAACAGGTAAAAGACAGATTGTTATTGAAAAGCCGAAGGGCTGTCAAAATCTGAATTATGTTGAAAATCAATATGAAATAGAACCACAACTGCAGGATATGGATGATGCCGGAGTGGACAAGGCTGTTTTAAAAATACCCGGCTGTCATGAATGGCTAAGTTTGGAACTGTGTAAAAAATTTAACGATGGGATGGCTGAGCATGTGAAGCTTGGCAACGGTAGATTCAATGCTCTTGCAGTTTTACCGCCTTGGGGTACGAAGGAATGTATTTATGAACTGGAGAGATGCGTATATGAACTTGGCATGACAGGCGTGCAGCTTTCTGCTCATTATGGTGAGTTATATCTTGATGATGAGGCATTTAAGCCCTTTTTAAAGAAATTAAATGAATTAAAGCTACCGGCCTATATACATCACACATCTATGCCTGTACAGTATGATTCCATATACGATTATAACAATTTGCGACGATCCTATGGTAGATGTGCGGATCAGGCTATTGCTGTGAACCGGGAAATTTTCAGCGGGATGTTCGAAGAATTTCCGTATGTTAAATTTATACATTCCATGCTTGGCGGAGCATTTTTTGCGTTTATGAATCTTATGTTCCCCAAAAAGTCAGAGAAAAAAGAGGAAGTTAGCAGATTTAAGGTTGATACAGAAAAGATGCATGGATATTTAAAAAACAATATTTTCTTTGAAATGTCTCATGCGGAGCCATGGGGCAAGCTGCAGCTGGAATGTGCGATAAAAACACTGGGGGCAGATCATATTCTATTTGGCACGTCTTACCCTGTTAGACCTCAATGGTTGTTAACTGGTCCGGATTTCATAAGAAAATTGGATATTAGTGAAAAAGAAAAGGCTCTTATACTTGGTGAAAATGCCAAGGATATTTATAAATTAAAATAAGTGTTTGTGATTTATTCCGATTCGAAATAAATAGTACTTAAAATGGAATTGCTTGTCGATAGTTGATGGATTATATTGAATTCAGTATAAGATGTCTAGAAATTCCTATTTAATTGTCGGAGACAAGTGTGGACTTATGATTGATACGGGTTTTTCCACAGAAAATCTGTGGGCTACGAGGACTTCTACATGCTGCAGATTGAATATAAACGCTCTTGTGCCTATAAAGGTATTGAAATTATGTATGATAGGCAATACGTGTTGGACAAGTAACGCGGGGAAGGAGAACGATTAATATGGAAATGCATACCTTCCGTGCTGGTGCAGGACGAGCCGTCATTAAGCTGCCGACCGAGTTGTTCCCTGTAGAGGGCTTCAATGGCATCCACGACGAACTTTGCGCCCGTGTATTACTGTTGGACAACGGCTCCAAAGTGGCTATTGTGTCGCTGGAACTGACTTCGCTGCCGACAGGAGAGATCGCTTCCTTGCAAAAACTGGTGGGAGCTGAGGCTGGTTTACTGCCGGAAAATGTTTGGATTTGTGCCACGCATACTTTTTCAGCACCCCATATTCGTAGTGAGCATCGGCTTAAAACTGAAACCGATCGCCATAAGAATACCCTGTTGCGGAAAGTAATTAGGGATGCGCTGCGCGAGGCTGCTTTTCAAGCGGCTTCAGGTTTAACAGATGCATGTTTTGGTGTTGGTTCCGGCCGTTGCTCGGTCAATGTTAATCGTGATATTCCCACTGCTCAAGGATGGTGGTTGGGGTGCAATGAGAGCGGCCCTTCGGATAAATCTGTAACCGTTTTTCGTTTCGAGAGACCGGATGGTGAGCCTATTGCTTTTCTTTTCAGTTATGGTGTGCAGTCTTCGGTTATGGACGGGTCAATCATGGCCGATGGAGGTCGCTTGGTTTCTGCGGATTTGGCAGGTGCGGCTTCCCGTTATGTAGAGCAGAAATATGGCGATAGTGTTACAGCTCTTTTTTGTGTGGGTGCCGCAGGAGATCAGGCTCCCGCCTATAAGGCCAGATATACGGAAACTGACAAAACGGGCTATTTTCGAGAGGTGGATATTCATGAGCAAGGCTTTATTCTTACAGATTTATTAGGGAAGCGCCTTGGTGCTGCGGTTGTTCTAACCGCCGAAAGAATACAGTGTTCAATTCCTGAGGATAAGCTGTGCTTGCAAAAGCGTGTGTTCAAATGTTCAGGACAGGAAATGCCGCAGAGTATCCGTGATATCCGGCCAACAAGGCAGTATGATTTTCTCCCAGTTGGTGAACGGGAGGTTTCCATGGAGGCTATGAAACTCGGAAATGCTGTGCTGGTGGGAGTGCAGCCTGAGCTTTGCTGCCGTACTTTCCTAGAACTCAAAGAACGTTCGGTGTTTCCTCATACAGTTGTTTTCACGTTGGTTAACGGCTCTGCAAAATATATGGCTGATGAAGCTGCTTATAGCCGCATTACCTATGAGGCTATGAATTCTCATTTTGCGGTCGGTGCTGCCGAATTATTACGTGATAAGGCACTAAAACTTTTTCAAGAATTGTAGTGTATTTATACGTTTTACTCCAGAATGGCTTCAAAAGTACTAATTGCCAAAAACCGAGGCAAACAACTTTTGTATTGGCTGCTCTGTAACAATATGGTAAAAGATGCTTTTGTATAAGGGACTACGCAATTAGCCGAATAATTTATTTTTTAAAAAAAATAACTGAATATTACCATTTTTGAAAATTCAATAGGCTAATTAGGTTTTGTACTTTATGGCCTATAGCGGGTTTATAGGCCAGGAAAGGAGTGAAGGCACCATGTCTTAAAATGTCATTTTATTATTGCCCGGTACGAAAATTGTGTCTTGACTTAAGCGATTTTAAGTTACTAGGATCAGAATGGTTTGGGACCCCACTAGTTGTCAATAGTATGTATTTCCCACTATTTACAAAAGCAATAAGCTGGCGTAAGGAATAGTAGCTGGTAATAGCTTGTGCAGAGCACATCCAGGTTTAATTGATTTAACAATTTTAATGCTGTTTACTAATTATGGTAGGGGGTTTTTAGGTATGAAACGGATAAATAAAAAGGTTGCAATCATGTCCACTGCAATTCTATCAACGTTAGCCGTCTGCAATATTTCTGTATTGAGTCCAACTGTGTTTGCAGCCAGCCAGCAGCAGATTCAGCAGCAGATAAATGATGTGCCAACATCTCATTGGGCTTATCCCGCGTTGAAAAAACTTATTGCTGCAGGTTTAATTGAAGGGGATAGCAATCAGTTTGTTGGTGATAAACCGATGAGCCGCTACGAAATAGCCGTATTGGTTTCAAAAGCAATGGATAAACTGGACACGGCTGACGTTGATAGCCTAAAATTAATTATGAAATTGTCTTATGAGTTTAGTGATGAAATTAATAAACTAAAGTCCCGCATGGATACAGTTGAGAATAAGGTGAAAGCCCATGTGGAAGGACAGATTATTGGGAGTGCGGCCTCTAATACAAATTCAGATTATAAATTGGGGGGATCTCAAAAATACGGCGAAGTATTTCGTGTTCGTTTTATCGGTGGAACCCCGGATGATAAACTCTTTATGTATTCAGAAGTAGAATCATTCATTGGAGCAGGACAAACGAATCAGAGCATAGGCTTTCCGCAGGGGACTAATTTTACCGTCAGTCAGGGATGGTTTAGAGCTAAAGATATTTGGGGCATGGATAGCTTTCGTTTAGGACGTATGAGTGGACAAGTGATTGGGATTGGCGGCCCGCTGTATTCAGATGGCAGTTGTGACGGGGTTGAGTTTAATAAAAAGATAGGCCAAACAAACTGGAAGTTATGGACGGGAGCTGTTGCTACTACTAGTGATCAAAAACATCCTAATCAATTGACAACACTGGAAGCCTCCTATGCTCTATCTTCAAATTTGAATGCGAAATTAGGTTCGTGGTGGAATAGCGCGTCGCAACATAATACTTCAGAAGGGGATATTTTTAATGCCGGGGCAGACGCCGGATTCGACAGGCAAACCGGGATTGATTGCTCATGGGATTGGAAACTGAGTAAAGATCTGCATCTGTTGGCAGAAGGAACCTATGACACGCTTACCAATCCAACCGGCGGTTTGAAAAAGCATCCGGTCGGTTATGCAATAGGGCTGATAAATTCAAGCGACTCTCATCGTCCGGCGGTATTTACTAAAGTTATGGGCTTGTGTGATTTCCATAAACCAGGAGCGACAGGCTGGAGCATAATATACGGTTCGAATGATGCAGGATGTGCACCCAAAGGCTTAGCAAATGCTGTGGGTTATAATGCAGGAGCAGCAAATGGTAGTCCATACACGGTAGGTGATAATGTTAATGTATTAAGCGCGCGCTATGAATATGTGATTTGTGAAGGCCTTTCAACGGATGTGACTTTGGCTAGGGCGTGGATTAAGGATAAAAGTTTGCGCTCCAGTACATGTAATTTAAACGGGGACAACTCTATTGTATTAGAGGTAACTGCATTTTTCTCCTGATACAGCAGGCAATGACGATAAGTGTTTAAAAATCTAAGCGGTTTTCAGCTTAATGGTGATCGACACCTCATTACAAAAGAATAAGCTTCTGCCTCACCTAATCCATCCTTTAGGTGGGGCGGAAGATACAAGCATAGGTAACTTCAAGTAATTAGAACTAAATATTAGATATTATCTATGGTAAAGATGTTATATTATGTTTTGATTAATAAATAGGGCTGTTCTTTTGAAGGTGTTTTCGCATGGGGCTGCCTAATTTCCTATATGACTTTCTTACGATTGTGCTTTACCTTATCCAAAACGGTCGATTGCCATTTGGATGAATTCTTTTTCTGGATTGATAATATCTCGTTTCTCACCAAGGAGACCGACACAGTTCAGTAGTTAAACTATTCTTGAAATCTTGAAAAGGCGGTATTAGTTATGAAAGTTGGAAATGCGAGATTTTGTATCTCACCTAAAAAAGAATTTTATATGATTGGGTATCGTAGTAAAAATCGTGAGTACCCAGCAAAAGGAATACATGATGATATCTATTGCAATTCATTATTATTTGAATGTAATGGAAGGAATGTATTTATATTTTCGGCGGATTTTCTAGAGTTTGAAGAGGAAATGGCTGAAGATGTCAAAACAATATTACAAGAAAAATATGGAATTGAGAGAGATTTTGTTTTACTCAGTGCAACTCATAATCATTCATCTGTAGTGTCCTATCATCGTAGTTGGTATACTGGGAAATTTGATCAAGAATACTATGATTTTTTAATTAAAATTATTATAGAGAGCTATAAAGTTTGTCAAGAAAACATGGTTGAAGCAACAGCTAAATATGGTAAAGAAGTGATCCTTGGATATTATGGTAATCGAAATCATCCGGGGCAACCAGCTGATAACGAAGTCATTGTAGTTAAATTTTATGACGAGAAGAATAAACCGTTCGCTGGTATTGTTAACTGGGCCGTTCATTCCACTGTAATTAGTTCAGAAAATGATTTATTAACAAGTGAATTGGCAGGAGAAGTTAGTAAAAAGTTATTTAATGAGTTTGGATTTTATCCTGCAATGGTTATAGGAGCAGCAGGCGATTGCAGCAACCGTAATGAAAGGCAAGGAAATGATTTTGAAGAGTTGGAACGTGTTTCAACAGCCTTGGCAAAAAAAATTGGAATGATTGAAACGATGGAGGATATTGAATTGGGAGATGTTACATACCAGTCAATATATCATACGATTCATCATGATTCGTTTCATTTAGATGCAAAGTTTCAAGTGATTAATATTGGTAATTTGCAATTATTTGTATTTCCTGGAGAACTTGGTTCAAAATTTGGAGTTGAACTAAAAGACAAATGTTCAACACTGGGATTAGTTTTGGGATATACAAATGGGTATTATAAATATTTTATGCCGGAAGAAGAATATGGCCTATCTTTTGAAACTACTACCAGCCAAATACCGAAAGGAGAACCGGAAAAGGTAATTCACAAATTGATTCAAGCAGCTCATTATTTGAACAATTGTAAATAAATACAGTCTAAAAGGAGCAGTAAGGAGAAATTATGTTTAGTTTTTTCGAAAAAAATAAAAAGTTAGATAACATTATCATGTCACCAGTCAATGGAAAGTGTATAGAATTATCGGAAGTGCCGGATAAAGTATTTGCTGAAAAGATAATGGGAGATGGAGTTGCTTTTATTCTTGAAGATGATAAAATCTGCTCTCCGTGCTATGGCAGTATTATTACAATTGCATCAACATGTCATGCAGTTGGAATTAAAAGTGAGGATGGTGTTGAAATTTTAATTCATGTTGGAGTGAATACTGTAGAACTTAATGGAGAAGGTTTTGAAGTATTGGTTAAAATGAACCAAAAGGTTAAATTGGGGACTCCCTTGCTTAAGATTAACAGAGCTTTTATGCAAGAAAAATCGATAAATTTGACAACACCTTTGGTTATAACGAATAGCAGTGAGTATGAATTAGAGTTCAAAAGTGTTAACCAAGCCGTGGAAAATGGCAAGTCAGAAATAATTAAGTATATTAAAAAATGTTAGGAGGAATATCTATGAAGTATGGGAATTTAGCAGACGACATTTTAAAAAATGTTGGAGGCAAAGAAAACGTTATTAGTTTGAGTCACTGTATTACCCGTTTGCGTTTTAAGTTAAAAGATGAAAGTAAAGCAAGCAAAGAAGTCTTAAATAATCTTGATGGAGTGATGGAAGTTATTCAGAGCGGTGGACAATATCAGGTAGTTATAGGCACTCATGTGGAAGAGGTTTATAAGGATGTTATGACGGTGGGAGGATTCGCAAAGGATGCTCCTGTACGGGTTGAGGAAGCGAAAAAGGGATTATTCGCGGCATTTTTAGATATTATTATGGGTGTAATTTCTCCTATCTTAGGACTTTTAGCCGCAAGCGGTATTATAAAAGGGATTAATACGATTCTTTTATTGACAAAAGTTCTTACGGATAAAGATGGGACATATCTAATTTTAAATGCAATTGGTGATAGCTTGTTTTATTTTTTGCCTATAATTTTAGGATATACAGCTGCCAAAAAGTTCAAGTTAAAAGAAATGGTTGGCATGACATTGGGTGGAGTATTAATTTATCCGACGTTGACTGCTTTGTCGTCCGGGCAACCATTATATACGGTTTTTAACGGAACATTTTTCCAATCATCCGTTAACACAACTTTTTTAGAAATACCGGTTATGATGATGAACTATTCATCGACTCTAATTCCCATTATTTTAACAGTTTATGTAGCCTCAAAAATAGAAAAGGTTCTGACTAAGATATTACCTAGTGTAATTAAAACATTTGCGGTTCCATTTTTTACTCTTATTATTGCTGCTCCGTTAGCACTTCTTATTATTGGACCGGTATCTTATTTTATAGCAGATATTCTTGGGTTAATTGCTAATGGATTGATATCATTAAATCCGGGTATAGCAGGTCTTTTCATAGGCACATTCTGGAGTCTAATTGTTATGTGCGGCTTACATTGGGGCATTATTCCTCTAATCCTTAATAATTTATCAACCCTTCATTATGATGTAATTAATCCGCTTATATATACAGGTGGATTTGCATCTTGTGCTACGGTTTTGGCGGTTATAATAAAGACCAAAAGTGTCAAATTGAGAAACATAGCTGTGCCTGCATTACTATCCAGTTTTCTTGGAATAAATGAACCGGCTATGTATGGTGTCCTAATACCTAGAAAGAAACTTTTTATATCAACAATGGTGGCATCTGGCATAGGGGCTGCAGTTGCCGGATTTTCAGGATCTAAACTATATAACTTTGCTGGTTCAGGTATTCAAGGAACACCAGGGTTCATTAGTCCAACTGGAATAGATGCCGGATTTATTGGACTGATGATAGGAACTGCAATAAGTATGCTCATTGCCTTTGTTGCAGTATTTGTGATAGGACTTGACGAAAAAGAAGTCGACGAAAATGTTTAAAGAAAATAATAATGCTCAACCAGTTATCTAAAATATGCAATAAGTGCTTTCAGAGCGGGAGCGCAGGTTCGATTTCTTGCGGGTGCACCATAGAGAATTCAAGACTTTTAGCGATTTAGGAGCTGTTGACAAAAAGAATATTTTAAAAAGAAAATGATATTAAAAGGACCATGTGGAATTTAGCCTGCTTGGTCCTTTTATATTAAGGGGGGATTAATAAATGATGGGAATAAATGAGGAAAAGCAAAGGTTTATTTAGGTTTTTGAAGACATTTTAGTTAAAACCATATAGATAATAATTGATACCTTAGACCATTATTTTTTACGAATAGGTAGAAGCTGGTTGATAGGGTACGTCAATAACATTTTCCATGAAACTCCTGGAACAATAAGATATTTTAATAGTAAAAACAAGCAATTTATAGTACTGAAAATGAAGTATTTATGTGCCGGTGGTTCGAGTCCTCCCGGGCGCACCATATGCAAATTAAGACTCCGCAGACTTTGTGTCTGCGGAGTTTCTTGATTTTGCTGGGGATAATTTTGATTGGTTTGTCGCTTAAAGTGTTTATAGGCAAATATCCGGTAGTGAAACTGGTGCATAAATAGTTATAAGTCGTATGCTTAGGAGCTTGAAAAAATGATATCTTGGTGAGTGTATGACATAGCTACAATTTTTATTACTGATCTAGGCCAGCTTAGTGGTAATATTGAGTATCTGTTTTATTAGGGCTCTTATCCGATTATGATTTAATGGCAATAATAAGTACAGTGGATAGCAAACAACTGAGTACGGATGAAATCTTACCGGCTAAGTGATATAATAAATGATATCGGCTCGGTACGTTCCAAGAAACACCCACTTCTTACATGGTGGGAGCCGTTGGTTGCTTAAATGTAGATTCTTTTTATAGAAGGAGATTGATAATATGGGAAAAGGGTCACCTAAAACCAGTTACAAGAATATCCAAAAGGCCGCTAAAAGTTCTAAGTTCGCGAATGCTCAACAGGCGGCAAAAAATACAATATTCAATCGTAAGGATAAGCAGAAGTAACATAGAAGATCGTTGCAAGCTATACAGCCGATCAAAGGTTCATATTACTATATAGTGAGTACAATGAAGCTGTGCGGGTGTGCCGGTGGTTCGAGTTCTTCGGTCCACCAGTAAAATCAATGGTTCTAGCGAATAGCTAGAGCCTTTTTTGTTGTCTGAAAGAAGAATTGGATATCAGTCACTTGCAACAGCCATATTTGGATATAGGCAAACTCGATGCTAGCACTGTGCCCTTTATCAGCACAAAAGGCAGGGAATAATCCCTGCCTTAGACATCATTTATATCAGTTTCTACTATCCCAGCTCTTTGTGGTTACAATTTTATTTGATATTGGCTTTCTGCGAGCTATCCATAAGTAGCCGCGTTATCCATCTTGCAAGTAGCCCCAAGGGAATATAGACGAGGAATGATGCCCAGTATGTCCATTTTATAAGTACATAAAATCCCAATCTCACGAGAATCGGCTCTGCTATGATCGCAAATATAAAAGCAATCATAACTGATGCCCAGAAGAAGCTTTTCCATGTCGGAAAGTATTGGTATATCAGCATATAGATAACCGGCAACATGGTGTAGTCTGCTGATGCGAGACGGGGAAACACCGGTATAAGCGAAAACGGATAAGACCATAGGGTGAGTTCAAATCCTAGTTCGTCTAGCGTAAGTGAACTTAGAATCACGAATAATCCAAACAGCATCAATTCATGAATCTGCTTCCTGGCGGCAACTTTAGTCCAAAGGAGCCAAGGAATAATAGTAAACGCTAAAAGAGCCCACCAATGTCCTGATCCAAAAATATGATCCAACCAATTCTCTGTGCGGGCTTGAGTTACGATCCTTGTCATTTCTACCAATTGTTCGTCGGTCGGAATATTCTGCATTGCCGTACCTCCCTATGCTTTTCGGCCAATACCAATTGCCAAGTGGTTAAATAGCACGGTTTCCACCGTCTCTACTTCATCGGGTTTACAATCAATGATCAGAACTACCTCGGTATTGCAGCGGAAGTTCTCTTTTAAGCTGTTTTTGTAGAGCAGATACTTGATAGCAAGTCCGACCGTAACGCCGCCCACAAAGGCCAGCAGTCCCCAGATGATCGGTCCCCACTTCCACATAAAGCCCCAGCAAACACCCAGTGTCATAAAAATAGTCGCCATGATGGCAGGCAGATCGAGCATGCTTTGCCCGTCCGCTCGGTGGAGGGTGTCAAAAAGCGCGCGTTCCTTAACCATCTTATGTAATGGAATGGCGCATATCCGGTTTTTCTCAACTCCTTTTTCCTCCAGGTCGCTAATGGCAAGCTCTAGAAAATTGGAATGTTCAAACGATGCTACGACGTGCATAAGCTGCCCTCCTACTTTGGCATGATAAACTCCGTGGACTGGTACTCACTGGTTAGATAAGCAGCCTGCTCCCGGTCGAACAGCCGGTTATATTCGACGGTATTGACGTAAACGTCATAGATGGCGAAGCCCATCAGCGACGGCATGTAGAGAACCCACTCAAGGTTCAGAACGGCGGTGGCCTCCGCGAACAACCCAAGAGCGGTGTACTGGAACGCTTGAAGTAGATGGGAGTAATAGGCCATGGCTATCCACCAGATGAGCAGGAAAAAGCCGGTGGGGATCCGGTGGGTGTAAAGGTGCCCAAGACCCGGTGTAAAAGCAGTCCACCATACAGCGACCCAGGGGTTGCGTTTATCCAAAATGTTGATTTCAAAAAAGGACATATTGGAGGCGGCGATCGGGGAATGATTGCGGTCAGCCAGAATGGAGAGCTTGTTCAAATCGACAGCTAAGTGATAGCTGGACCAGATGGAAAAAATCCAGACCGGGGCATAGGAAATCAGCCAACGATTATTCACAATTTCCTTGGCCATGTCGTAGCGTCCGGTAAAGCTGTATATTATGCCGATATTAAGGCTGGACTGTGTATTTACTAACATCTCCCAACCAAATAGCAAAAAGCCGATCACGTAATTGCCCAGGCTCACATGACCGAACCCCGGAAAAGCGGCTGACCACCAGGCAATTACATAAGGGTTTCGCAGATGCAGGAAATTAGTGGCTATCGAAGACGCTACAGCCTTTGGCCGCCGTTGCTTTGGGGATTGAGGGTTACCTGAATTCATTTGGGGAACTCCTATCGTTGGTCTTTTTTCCTTCAAACTCTATTATATCCACGTTTGGTAATGCCCTATCCGTCGTTAGCTGGCCAGCGCAAGATGGTATAAAAACAGCTCCCTGGCTGGTAGTTAATCAAATTCACCTGGTTACGGGTATAACTATGAGTCCCCAAAATCTTAATAAAATAGCGGCTTTTACATATGGCTATTTTGTGCACGGGGGAGGAGCGTGCAGGTTATTTTGTGACTTAGGTTTAATTTTCGACAAGCGGTTGATACAATGCTGACAAAGTACTATGGGGGAGTGATATGATGTTAGATAAATGGCAGGCGCTTTATGAAATGGCAAATAAATTAAAAGAATATAGTCCTTGGGAATGTTTGTCGCAGGTGATAGAAGTAGCAATTCGTTTCAGGGAAAATAAGTCTATTCTTGATGGCGATGAGGATGAATTCCTGGTGCGATGTTTGAAAACGGGCAGTGATGGACCTGCTTGGATGGACGCTTATCTTGTTCCTCAAAGTTTTACTATGGAATTAACAGGATACAGATTGTAAGATAAGTTACTGATCAAAAAACTACAAAAATTAAAACAGGACCTACGATGTGAATGGGAAGTTGTGCTCCTGTACCAATTAAAGAACAGGGACGCCCTTATTATCCTGAAATGTGTGCTGTGTTAGAGCGAAGTAGCGGAGTGGTTCTTGCCTGTGAGGTGTCAGAAAGGGGAGATGACGCAGAACTTATTTTTTGGATATGGTAATTAACTTGTTACAAAGAATGAATAAAAAACCAAGCTGTATGTATATGGCACGACCGGAAGTGTTAAATGTATTTAAGGATTTTGGTCAACAGGTGGAAATTATGTTAGTGAATGAACGGGAGTTGCCTTTATTTAAAGAGTTTCGCGAAGAGGTGATGCAGCACGTGTTTATGTAAATTGTTATGGGGTTAGCTTGGAACCCCAATAATATTGACAGGTTATTGATTATCTTTAATAATTGCGGGAGGTATTTATCATCTGTTTTTTGGCCTCTTCCATCTTAGTTTCTGGCGAGCAAAGTTTTTATGTTGGGAGGAAGAACTTCCTCGTATGTCTCCTGCCAATCGTGCCGTTATTCAAATGGTAAATGGTGCAGTCATAGTTTTCTTGTTTATGATCACTTTTATTAGCTTTGAATATTCCCAAGAATTAGTAACCTCTAGTTTGGGAAAAGTACTACTTTTACGCACGTCATTGTTCTGGATGGCGCGTCTCGTTGGAGAATTTACGTTAAAAGCTCGTTTTGCAGTCAAGCCAGCTTTGGTTGTTGCATTTGCCATACCTGATTGGAGTTAATAACTAACAGGGTGGCAATAAATCGTTCAAAAACAGTAGCATTTTTAAAGGTGGTAATAGGTCCTGATAATTTTCCTTGACATCAACCAATTAATAACTTATTATTTGATTAGTTCGATCTAACTAAATAATAAGCTGCAGTTTTTAGGGGGAATTATGCAAATTGAAGATATAATTGTAAAAGCTATAGATAAGCTATCTCGCTCTATGAGTGAGACGATAAGAAGGTTCAAAGAAAACGAAGATGTTGGAGAACTTTTTAATTTAACGTTTACCCAGCTTCATTATCTTCATGCGGTAAGCGAACTGAATGGACCTACATTTAGCGATCTTGCAGAGAAATTTAATGTGGAAAAATCTACTGTAACGGCAATAATCAGCAAGCTTACTCAACGAGGTTATTTATATAAAGTTCAGTCTACGAATGATTTAAGGGTGTTTCATATTTATCTTGCTGAAAAAGGTAAGCGACTCATAGAATATGAAGGCCGTAGCTATCAACGCTTTGCTCAAACTATTACGGAAAATCTTAGTGATGAGGAGAAACTGCAATTTGCTGTATTATTAAATAAAATGGAAGATTCTATATCCCGTGAATAGCGGGATTTTTACAGGGCGAATAGTTAGTTAGATGAAACTAATAAAATAAAAAGGAAAGTGATTTACAATGAGCTACATACGAAAGGTTTCATTATTTATTTGTATTTGTTTAAGTTTTTTTTCAACGTGTTTTGCAGAAGATGTTTTTGTGGCAACAAACCATACTGAAAATCATCGGTTATTAGTCATTGTTGCTGACGACGGTAAATTTAACAATCAGAAGTATCAGAGAGTAAGTAAGGAAATTGATGCTGGCATAAATAAAATATTTTACCGCTATCAAATTGATTTGTTGAGAGAAGATGGAATGCAAAAGTTGTGTGACTCGATTGGAGATGAAGATATTAATAGTCCAGACAAAATAGTAAGACATCATTTGGTTGGATTAGGGAATAAAGAGGGGTACGATTATATTGCTCTTGTATATTTTTTGCCGGCTGCTCCTAATTTAGATTTTGCTAACTCCTATTTTTCGAATCGTTGCTTAAATGTCTCTATGGCAGTCAAGGTTGTTGATGTGAAATCAGGGCGTTATATGTATAATAAAATTGTCAAGAGTGGAACTGTAACAGAAACTACACTATTGTGGGGAAAAGCTGACGTTCAATTATGGTATAGGGGCGTTGGGAAATGCATGAGAATTCTCGAAAAGGACTTTGCCAATATGCGTAATTGAGTTTAATTGGGGGTATGAAATTTGAACCGCAGGCAGTTTATACAATATGCTGGTACAGGTATTGGCATAGTAGGGGGCCTACATTTTATAAAACCATGGGAGAGGTGGGGAAGCGAGATGCCGGCAACAGATTCATATACTACGGAACAAGTGGAAGGATTTAATCAAGAAGAAGTAAATATTTTACATTTAGCAACTCGCTCTCCGAGCGGGCATAATACGCAACCGTGGACTATTAAAAAAATTCAGCCTTATAACTGGGTTATTGGTACTGATACATCGCGATGGCTGCCTGCGGTTGACCCAGAAAACAGAGAAATGCTACTTTCCATTGGCGCATTTCTCGAATGTCTTGTTTTGGCGGCGGGTGCGTGGGGGTACGATGCTACGGTAAATATCATTGCTAAGACGCGGTGTGACCAAGCGATAGCTGAGGTTAAACTAATCCGAAGCAAAGAAACAAATTTCCCTTTGGACAAAATTACTTCGCGCAGAACTATACGAAACGGCTATCTGAGTAGGGAGTTAACGTCGGGGGATGTAAAACAATTAATAGGTGAAAAAGAAAATATCTTGTATGTCTCCTTGCAATCCCCTATGGGGAAGTATTTAGCCGAAGGAACCATTGAGGCAAATAGAATGCAAGCCTTCCGTGAACCAGCCCAAGAAGAGCTGGCTGATTGGATTAGATGGTCTGATAACGACATCCGGCAACATATGGACGGTCTGACACCAGATACTATGGAAATTCGCGGGATTACCGGTTGGTATGTTAGACGGTTTTTTCATAGGAAATCTGTTCTTGAAAAGAGTTTTCGGGAGGAAACGGTAAAAAGAATGGTAGATCAGATACGCAATTGCGGGGGCTGGCTGATTATAACAAGCCCTGCCTCCGGCATAGAAGACCTAATTTCTACTGGAAGGTTACTCCAAAGAATGTGGCTTAATGCTAAAGAACATATGATAGCTATCCACCCGATGACGCAGATGCTTGAGGAATCTCCATTCAAAATAAGTGTGGGAGAAGAATTGGACATTCGAGGGCAGATTCAGTTTATTTTGCGGACAGGATACGTTTCAAAGTATCCTGTTCCAGTTAGTTTGCGGATGCCTGTGGCAAGAATTATTAGCCGCTGATTTTTACGCCAGCCTAATAGGCTCAGTGGTTCAAGTGTGCCGGTGGTTGGAGTCCCCAATGTTGTTGTTCAAAACCATATCAGGTCAGGAGTGATTTCTTTGAGAGATTGGCATCCGGTCAGACTCATAACGCGGCGCAATTCCTCATTCATGCCGTTGATCACTTTTTGAACGCCTTCCGCGCCGCCAATAGTCAACCCGGCTAATAATGCCCGACCAATTAACACGCCGTCTGCGCCGAGAGCCAATGCTTTAAATACATCTGTTCCCCGGCGGATACCGCCGTCGACGAAAATGGGGACTTGGCCTTGAACTACCTTGGCGATGCGGGGCAGAATCTTTAGCGGCGGCACGGCGTAATCCAATATGTATCCGCCGTGGGCCGATACTACGATGGCCGCTGCGCCTGCCTCAACCGCTTGTACCGCATCCTTTTCACTTAAGATTCCTTTCAAAATAAAGGGCAACTTTGTTGCACGAATGAAGCTCCGGATATCAGCCAATGTTTTAGGGCCCATGATATCCGCACGAAACACTAGATCTTCCCGCTTACCGCCAAATACAAAGCAAATATCCATGCCGACAGCAAAGGCGCCGAGTTTCTCGGCATCCGCCAGCTTGGCAAATATTAAATCGTGGTTTTTATATGGTTTAATGATCTTGACCGTCGGAACACCGGTTTCGATAATTGTCTTCAATTCATCGCTCTCTCCTATGCCGACCCAGTTAACCGCACCGGCAGCGAGAACTCCTTTGGCGGTTTCCGCCAGTGGATTTGCGTACACTGCTCCCAGACCGGACAATGCGCCCGTCATCACTGGAGTAGTAAAAGCTTTGCCGAACAGGTTCATCTCGGTCGAAGCCGGTTTGGCATCAATGATCCGCAGCTCAATTGTCAACGAATCGAGGTACTGTCGATTCAGTCGTACCCCGCTGCCTGTTTCCGCCGATGAGGCTAAGAAAGGACCGATTGCCAGCTCCTGTAATTTCGCTTGTCCCTCTGCCAGAAGTTTTCCGATCATACTTCTTTCCTCCTTGCAAATGAATCGATAATTGTTTCATGGATATTTTTCATCTTAAAATATTCAAGCTGTATGTGGGAAATCCTCCCAATAAGGCATGGCGAGCACAGACAGGAGAGGACGATCCGGGTTGCCAATATGTTTGCGCATGTTTTCTGTTTTCTGGTAACCCGTATAAAGTCTGGGAATGAATATGCAGGAAATACTATCTCTTTACCGAAGAAGGTATAAAATGGTAAAGGGGAGGTTGTTCGGTGGAAAAGGAAAACAATGAACTTTATGTCTTGTGGAAGAGTGGAGACAAGGAAGTTGCTTTAAGTATGGCATTTATGTATACGTATAATTCTAAAACCCGCGGATGGTGGGATGAGGTAACCTTAATTGTATGGGGCCCTTCGGCGAAGCTTCTAGCTACAGATGAAGAAATTCAGGGACGGGTTTGTCAAATGATAGAGGCGGGGGTTCATGTTACTGCTTGTATAGCTTGTGCGCAGATGTATGGTGTAGTGGGAATTTTAGAGGAGTTAGGAATTGATGTAAAGCCTATGGGAATTCCACTTACAGATTTGCTAAAGTCGGATAAGATAGTTCTTTCCGTATAAAAGAGACAATCTTACTACTTGTGAAAAATGGTAGTATTGATATTTGTGGGCGTCCTCCGGGGCGCTTTTATTGTACCAAAAATTACCATGTATACTAGCTCCCGGTGCAACTAATTTTATTGTTGAAGGGAGCTGATCCATGTGGCAGAGTTAAAAGAAATATTAAACATTATTGAAGGGTTAAGAGAAAAATTGGGCAAAATGTCCAAGGAGAAAGCTTTAACTGACCCTGAAGTAGTATCCGCAAGTCAGATGTTAGACGCTGTTCTTAATGAATATCAAAAACTTATGAAAGAAAAAACAGGCCGCTCATAAATAGGAACGGCCTGAGACTCCGAGGCACTTTGCCTACGGAGTCTTTTGTTGTATAAGAAAACCCCACGTTAGACGTGGGGTTCAGAAGAGCTTTCAGCGGTGAGGAAGACATAAAAACTCCTTTTGATAGAATAAAGCTGCGGTCTGCCAACTGCAACATATCAAAAGGAGGTCA
>Ga0316604_10001483_pt1 | contig 20542 bp, 15 predicted proteins | sample OWC_soil_day20_C_FD_207650 | JGI IMG/M metagenome (GOLD analysis project Ga0316604, IMG submission 207650) | Wetland soil microbial communities from Old Woman Creek delta, Ohio, United States - OWC_soil_day20_CT | ecosystem: Environmental > Terrestrial > Soil > Wetlands | place: USA: Ohio...
GGAAGTTTTTTGTGGGGGATTGGGAAGGTTTTGTGGGGGGGTGAGGGAAGGTTTTGTGGGTGGTTTGCGCGGAAGGTTTTGTGGGTGGTTTGCGCGGAAGGTTTTGTGGGTGGTTTGCGCGGAAGGTTTTGCAGGGTGGTTTGCGGGGAAGGTTTTGGTGATAAAAAAAATGCTCCGGGTGTTTTGCCCGGAGCTTTAATTTGACGCGTCCGCGTCACAGTTATTTTTGATGGAGCAACCCAGTTAGGCGATACTAACTGAAGGTTTCCATGAATATACTGTAGATTCCATGAATACCTCCTTTTCTTTGATGAGTTATGAAGTTACGTAATTTTTACATTTCAACAAAGCCCCACTTTTGTGTCATTTTTATACAAAAAAGGTTTCCATTTTTTCAAGGTAAGATTCAATGGGCATGCTATTGCGCAAGGCCACCAGCCCCTGCCCTGACGCACCAACAACAGTTCTGAACTGCTGACTTTGTCTGGTAGCAAGTGCATAGATCACATCTACAATAGTTAGCGGATCGTCCAGTAATTCTGGATCTGTGTGAGACATGAGTGATTTCACTTTATTAGTAATAACATCATAGTCTGTGATGGCAGGATTTTCATTCCAGATAACAGAATCCTTGAAGTTATTTCCTGCGGATCCCCCCTGCTCTACCAATCTTAATTCTATGCCCAGTGGTTTTAATTCATAATACAATCCTTCAATCAGGCCTTCCAGGGCAAACTTCGACATATTGTAAAGCGAACCTACAGGCACAGCCGTAGTAACCCCCATGAAAGAACTGATATTGATAAACATACCAGCTTTATTTTCCCGAAAGTGTGGTAGAAAGGATTGAATAACATGGATGGGCCCTTTTACATTCACATTGAATTGCCAGTCGATCGTTTGGCCGGTGGCGAATTCTAATGGGCCATAGGCACCTACGCCTGCATTGTTGATGACTACATCTATTTTACCAAAGGTATAGATGGCTGCATGAGCAGCTTCTTTTACTTCGGTAGGATTTGTGACATCCAATTTGAATAGCTGTATATTTTCTATTTGGGTAAGCTCGGTTTCCTTTTCAGGCGTACGCATAGTAGCTGCTACATTCCATCCATTGGCGGCAAAATACCGCGCAGTTAACTTGCCGAGGCCAGAGCTGGCACCGGTGATAAATACTGTTTGTTTCATTTCGGAACTTTTGTTCCACAAATATATTCATAACGGAACAAAAGTTCCAAATATTTTTTATCTTTGTTTTATTATGGCAAGAACAAAACAATTTGATGAAGAGGTGGTCCTGGATCAGGCGATGGAGTTTTTCTGGCGGAATGGGTATAATAGCAGCTCACCCCAGGAGATTTTGACTGCGCTGGGATTGAGCAGGTCAAGTTTGTATGATACATTTGGAGATAAGCATACGTTGTTTATTAAAGCATTGAAGAGGTATAGGGAAAAACAAACGGGAGCAGTGATTGCAATGCTGAATACAAGTACAAATGTAATGGAGACGATAAAGGAATTGTTAGAGGCGACTAAAAAAGGATGTGTTGAAGGTGGTATTAGAGGGTGCCTGATGGTGAATTCTAAAATAGAATCAGGGATGAGTGATGACCTGGTGGCGGAAATTGTGACAGAAAACAGGTTAGCACAGGAGGAGGCATTTGCAAAAGCGATAAAGAAGGGTCAGGAAATGGGAGTGATTAATAAAAAGCAATCACCTAAGGCGTATGCAAGGTTTGTGATTAATACTTTATGGGGATTGAGTACATATGCGAAGATACCGGAGGCTGATAAGAAGGGGTTTGATGATGTGATTAAGGTGACAATACAAATTTTGGGATAAAAAGAGGCGCTTTTACTTTTTGTAAATTCGGTAAAAGCGCCTCCATTTTGTAATCAATTATTAAAAGGAGGTATTAATAGTGAGCTCCTTCCATTCATTGATCTCATCAAGGATGCTTTGCAACTTGTTTGGTACCATTTCTGCTGCATCTTTACCAAGTAAGAAATTCAATGGCGGATTATCACTCTTTGCCATTTCAATAATAGCTGCTACTCCTTTTTCAGGATCGCCGGGTTGCTTACCATCGAGGTTTGCATGCCATTGAATAGAATCCTTTACAGACTGGTATTTGCTTTCTGTTACACTCAGATCAGCACCCAGGAAGTTGGTTCTGAAATAACCCGGCAATACAACGGTGGCTTTCACACCAAAATCCCTGATCTCTTCACGCAGACCTTCTGTCAATCCTACTACCGCGAATTTAGTAGAACAGTAGATCGCCCATCCGGGGAAACCTCCGAGCATACCTGCTACAGACGCGATATTGATGATATGACCTGAGCGTTGCTCACGCAAATGCGGCATTACCTGCCTGATTACATTCAATAAGCCAAAGACGTTTATATTGAAATTTTCTCTGGCGTCTTTATCACTTACTTCTTCTAATGCACCTACCTGACCGTATCCGGCATTGTTTACGACTACATCTATTTTACCAAATGTGCTGATTGTCTTTTCTATTGCGGCCTTTACACTTTCTTCTGAAGTAAGTGATACCGTTAGCGGCAGGAAATCATTCCCTGAAAATTCGACTAAGGAAGCTGCATCACGTGAGGTGGCTGCTACTTTATAACCTTGTGCTAATAACTGGGAGACTAAGATGCGGCCAAAACCTTTGGAGGCACCTGTTACAAACCATACTTTATTCATAATTAATAATCGGCTAATTGTGTTAAAAGTTCGGGGGATTTGAAAGCGGATGTCAATAATCGGTTGACTTTGATAATGATTCAGTGGCTTTGATAGCTGGTATCAATAATCAGTCGACTTTGTTAAGGATTCAGTGGCTTTGAAAGCAAGTATCAATAATCAGTCGACTTTGTTAAGGATTCAGTGGCTTTGAAAGCAGCTGTCAATTGTTCCATCTTATCCAGGCCCCGCTGATAAGCATCACTGCCTAATAAAAGGTACACTGGTGGTTCCGGCATATCTACCAACTGTATCATTGTTGCCGCAGCCTTTTCCGGATCACCTGCCTGCTCTCCATCCATGCTTGCATATTTTGCATGAGAATTCCGGATCGCAGTATAATCAGCAATTGGGGTATCTGTCATGACTAATGACTCAGCAGTGAGGAAACTGGTGCGGAATGCACCTGGTGCTACAAGAGTAACATGTATGCCGAACTCTTTTACATCTTGTGCCAATACATCTGTCAAACCTGTAATAGCGTATTTAGTGGCTGCATAAACAGACCAACCGGTATTTCCTGTTATACCAGCGATAGAAGATATATTAATGATATGCCCGCTCCTTTTTTGACGCATGAAAGGCAATACATGCCTGATCACATTCAGGGTACCAAACACATTAATATCAAAGCAGGTGCGGGTAACTGCATCAGATAATTCTTCTATACTGCCGCCGATGCCGTAACCCGCATTGTTTACAGCTACATCTATCTGTCCGAATTTGTCAACGGTAGATTGAATAGCGCTTGCTACGCTCCTATCATCAGACAGGTCTACCTCTAAAGGAAGGAAGCTATTATTATCACTACCCACAGCTTCTGCTAAAGCCGCTGCATTACGGGAGGTCGCTGCCACAGATTGACCAGCTGCAAGCAATTGCTTTACCAGACTTAGGCCTAATCCTTTGGAAGCTCCTGTTACAAACCAGGTCTTTTTGTTGTCCATATCTTGCTCGTTTTGATAGGACAAAATTAGATTATGCAGGGTTGCGGATTATTACAAGGTTCAAACCATTGATTACAAAATTCAAACAACAAGGTAAGATGTGGCTAAAAGCATCAATTAGCGAGGTAACGAGTAGACGTAATAAAAAGATAATTTTCAAAAATGCTTTTTACAACCGGAAGACGAAACGATTATAATTCTTTAAGATGCTTTATACAACCTGAGAAGAAGACGAAACTAAGGTTATACCTCTTTAAGATGCTTTATTCAACCCGATAAGAAGACGAAACTACAGTTTTATGCCTCTTTAAGATGCCTTATTAAACCCATAAGAACACGAAACTACAGTTATGCCTCTTAAAGCTGCTTTATACAACCCGATAAGAAGAAGGCGTACTACTCGTATGCTTTTTAAAAAAATTATTAAAGTGTGCCGGTTCCTCAAACCCAAGACTATAACTAATCTCCGCAATATTCCAGTTAGTATGTTTCAGTAGCGCTTTAGCTTCGCCCAGTAAGCGTTCTGCAATATGATCAGTAGTCGTCTTGCCTGTGGTCTCCCGGATGGCCCTGTTCAGGTGATTGACATGTACCGCCAGTTTATCAGCAAAATCCCGGGCAGAACGCAACGTGAACCGTTGGTGAGGGGTTTCGATTGGAAATTGTCTTTCCAACAATTCGGTGAAGATCGCTGTAATGCGGGCATTCGCATCTGTATGCTGGTACAGCATTTCAGATGGCTGCATTTTCAAAGCATAATGAATCATCTCTGTCACATAGTTGCGCAACAGGTCGTACTTATATTTATAGTCAGCATTGATTTCTTCCAGCATCTTTTTGAAAATGGCACTCACATGCTTATCCTGGGTTTTGTTTAGCATGTAGGCAGGTTTACTGCCCGGCGCAAACATAGGAAGTTCATTAATATTAGTACGTAACGATTCTGTGAAGAAGGATTCTTTGAAGATGCAAAAGTAGCCAGACCTTTCATTCTGTAAAGATTCGTATGTATACGGTACATTGGGGTTGAAGAACATTAATGCGGTCCCGTCTGCTTCGATACTTTTATCTGCATAATGATAGACGGTACGGCCCCTGATCAGGCTGATCTTATAAAAATCCCTGCGGGCGTAGTGGATGGGTGTACCACCCTGGCTTAAGATATCTTCTATCCGGAATACATTAAAATGCCCGATATCCTGTTTCAGGTTATCAGGCAGCCAGTTAAATTTATGCTGGTAGAATTCTTCGAGTGTTTCTCTATTTGCCATGGGGCGAAGTTACGAAATTCAAACAGATTTGATGATACTTTGCATCCAGGTGTATTCTGGTAAGGTTGTAATCTTCCCTGTTTATAATATAATAGAAAATGAGCCGCCAATACAGCGGGCTCAATTTTTCTGTGCATCCCTAAAATCTCACACGTTGCCAGTGTTAGCTGTGTATCGTCTGTCAACTTCCAACTACGATCGGGTTCGGGCCTTTTGCCCCAGTACCAGGTTGTTTTGTCATCTTTTAAATTGTCAAACTCCCAGGCACTACCCCATGCATCACCAATGGCACCGCCCATAATACAGCCTTTAAATCGATCTGCTATATCCATAGTTTATAATTTCAGACCATCGGTTCAATTTCCGCTGTCAATACGCTAAATCTTCCAAGCATACACTGCCTCCCTTTGCTCAGCAATCCTATAACCTGAGAGCTACTGTTTCACTATTCAAGGACAAAAATCCAATTTTCCCAATAGACCAAATCCGCATTAACGCTCTTTGTCAACCAACACCTACAACCTCGGATCCACCGGTTCACTCTCCAACGCCAACACCCCAAACACACATTGATGTACTTTCGTCAACGGCGCCTTCGCCACAAACCTTTCCAACGCTTCCACCCCAAGTGCAAACTCCTTCTGCGCTAATATACGCTTCGTACTCAACCCCCTCTCTTTCAATCGGGTCAGGTTCTTCTCCAACGTATACTCAGGACCATAAATAATCCGCAAATACTCCCTTCCTCTTACCTTGACAGCCGGCTGCACAAAGAACTTATCATTCATTGTGATGAAGTTATATGGTTTTACAACCATCCCCTCTCCCCCATTATTCGTCATCCCTTCCCACCATTTGATCGCCTCTGCCAAACTGCTATCATCCCCCAATTCAACTACTCTATATTTAGTAGCAATGATAGGATTCCCCTCACCACCTGCAAACGCAGCCAACTGCTCCATATGCCACTCATGATCCTTGTCAAAATAGGTATTGCCTTCTGTCGCCAACAAATGGAACGGCGCCAGCTGGTAATCTTCCATACCATTTACTTCCCAGCAATATTGCCTATAGGCTGTAGCAAACTGATCGACCATCACTGCCCTCTCCCTATACGCTCTCAACAAAGGTAATGCAGCTGGATTAGTAGCTGCTTTTTCCAAACTCGCTACCGCTCCTTCCATCGCATATCTGCCGGCAGCTCCTGTCGCTCCATATTGATTACGAAGTAACTGCTGCGCCTTCAGGTTCCATGGCATGAGCTCACAATCCAGCACCATCCAGCCCGTATTGAAAGCTTCCCAGCCACCACGCGCTGTGATTACATCAGCGATCTTTTTCAGGAAAGCCTGTTCTATGACTTCATCATCAAAAAATACACGACCAGTACGGGTATAGATTATCCCAATACTATCCTCCTGTATACCAAAGCGTCGTTTTACTACTTCCGGATCCTTACACACCACCACTACCGCACGGGATCCCATATGTTTCTCTTCACAAATGACCTTGCTCACCCCCTCGCCTTTAAAATACTTAAACGCCTCACCAGGATGTTCCAGGTAATCAGGCAAAGTACTGGTGGCAGTTGGAGACATTGTAGGTGGCAGGTACACCATCCACTTTGGATTCACACCCCATCGACTTATGATCTCCAACGCTGATGCGGCATTGCCTTCACGGATCCCGATCCTTTTCATCAACCGGGTGTTCACTAATTGTTTACCAATGACATCACTGATATCAAGTACATTATCATGCTCCTGCTGTAAGCTCAACTCATTCATTGACTCCTGGATCGGCCTTGATGGCACCGCATATTCCTGCGCTGCAGGTACGCTCACCAATTCCTTTTCAGGATAACGCAAAGCCGTAAGACTTCCGCCGAATACACACCCCGAATCTATATCTATTGTATTGTTAAACCATTCAGGACGTATCACTGGCGTATGACCATACACCACAGCTGCTTTACCATTGTAATTAGCCGCCCAGTTATACCGCACCGGCAATCCAAATTCATCTGTTTCGCCGGTGGTCTCACCGTACAGACAGAATTCTCTCACCGCCCCGGAACCTCTTCCCTGCATGGTCTCCTTGAGACCTGCATGCGCTACCACCAGGTTACCATGATCAAGGACGTAGTGACTCACCAGTCCATCCAGGAACACTTTTACTTTCTCTATCCATGCTGGATCGGCACCTTCCAGCTGTGCCGCCGTACGTTCCAGTCCATGCTGCAACTGTACATTTTTACCATTCAGGTATTTGAGCAGTTTATTGTCGTGATTACCCGGTACACAGAGTGCCCCCATTTCTGCTGTCGCCTGCATCACCAGTTTCAATACTGCTGGTGAAGCAGGCCCTCTATCGACCAGATCACCAAGGAATACGATCTTTCTACCATTGGTAGCTGTGATGCGAAAAGCTTCTTTATCAACGGTGTGACCAAGGTTCGTGAGCAGTGTACACAGTTCGTCATAACAACCATGTACGTCACCGATTATATCGAAAGGCCCTTCCTCCTGTTTCAGGTCATTGTACAGTGGTTCTCTTATTATTCCGGTAATGCTATCTAACGCTTCCGGGTTACGGAATTCAAAATGCCTTCTGAAACCTTCTTCCCTGATCTTGTGAACACCGCTTTTCAGGGCAACCATCTGGCTCTTGATCACACGGGGCGGCAGGTTCCTGTCGGTACGGGTTCTATTCCTGTCCTGGCATACCCGGTCTGACATATTCAATATGATCGCTACGGGCAATATGTGGTATTCTCTTGCCAGTGCCACCAGTTGCTTTCTGTATTGTGCATTTACATTGGTCGCATCTACTACCGTGAGCAGGCCTCTCTTCAGCCTTTTGGCAATGATGAAGTGCAACAGTTCAAATGCATCTTCAGATATATCGGGTGTATTTTCATCATTGCTGAGCATCAACCTGCAGGCGTCACTGCTGACAATCTCTGAAGGCCGGAACCATTTTTTTGCAAAAGAACTTTTCCCTGATCCTGATGCGCCTACTAATACTACCAGGGAGAGTTCCGGAAAATTTAATGTCATAATTCGTTATTGTTTTGAGAATACAGCCATCTGGCTGGGTGCGCCTACTGCTTCGATCTCCTCACCCAGTGGCTTTATTTGATAAGTATATTTATATGCATCACGGATGTGCTCACACCATGACTGGAATTCCCCACGGGTCCATTCAAATCGATGATCACTGTGTCGCTTCATTGTTTCATCTTCTGTAAAGGTGATGTTCCAATCCTTGTTGGGTGTGGTAAGCACGATTGTATTGGGTTGTATCTCATTGAATATATTCTTTTCCAATGCCAGCAGCCTATCTTCGTCCAGGTGTTCGATCACCTCTACCAGCGTCGCTACATCGTAACCTTGCAAACGCCTGTCCCTATAGGTGAGAGAGCCCTGCAGCAGGTTGATACGTTTACGCTGTGTGTCGATCATCTTGTCCAGCTTAAGTCTTCTGGCAGCAACTTCAAGACTGCGTGAAGATACATCCATACCTGTGATGCGTTGCAGCTGTTTATTTTCCAGCAACAGTTTTATGAGACGGCCTTCTCCACAACCCAGGTCTACAACAGATGTGACCTGCAGACGGGCGATTTCGTCGCTGACAGCTTTCAATCTTATATCATGTAGTGTTTGTTTGGATTCTTTTTCAACTACAGGGGTATCTTCCGATGCGGTGATTGCTGCCAATGCATCGTTGGAGAGTTTTCGCTGATAACGGAGGTAACGGCGAACAATCAATTCTTTGGCAGGATGATCTTCCAGCCAGCCTTTCCCTTTGTTCATGAGTTTTGTGATCTCTTCCTCATTTACCCAGTAGTGTTTTTCATTGTCCATTACAGGAATGAGCACGTATAGGTGCGAGAGCAATGCCTGCAGGGTAACGATATTTTTCAGGGTGACTGTAAAATACCGGCTTTCGCCCCATTCGGGGAAATGCGGATCCAACGGGTGTTGGGTAGCAGCCAGTTCATAGCCCAGCGGAAGGAAGAGTTGCTGTAATACTTCTTCGCCGCCTTTTACTGAGAGGACAGAAAGTTGTACTTCGAGTTGCAGGGGAATGCTCACCAGTTCTGGCTTTGCTTTACAATTTCCGTTCAATGCGGAGCTAAATCCCTTAGAGATGGCACTGGCCATGAAAGAAGAGGCAACATAGGGGCGGTCATTTACATATTGATCCAAGGCAAAGGGGTTGCCATCACTGTTCCTGACTAGTCCAACAGGGTCCATATCCAGCAATATTGCGCAGGTACATCTTTCATCGCTAGCTTCCGGGTAGAAGACGTGAGCTTTACCGTTTACTACCTCGACAGATTGTACTTTGCCGGGGTGCTTGTGTAACAGAAAACCCAGGTCAGTGGCGGGGTAGCGTGAGTTGGTGATAGTTAATAACATATTTGCAATATAAATTATGTTGGCAAATATCTAAAGGATGTGTGAAGGGTATTTGCGCAGGAGGGAAAAATTTGAAGGAGATAAAATAGCGGAAATTTTGATGAATGCTTCGAATTCATCAAAATTTCCGCTGGGGCGTAGTGTCGAGGGCTGATGCCCTCGGCACTACGTGAGAAAGCACACGAACAGCTGCTTGAGAAAGCACACGAACAGCTACGCGCGCATCTGCACGGGTGCCAGCCCTCTCCAATAAACCTGAATTAATATAATTTAGTTATAAGGCGTGATCGTCACCTTCCCTTCTAACCCTGAAGGCTGTATTCCCCAATTAGAAGCATCAAAATCTTTATAATTAATATTGACGAAATTAATTTCATGATATTGCCGCCACGGTATATGATGCCGGTCCATATACCTGATATGATTAGCCATCAGGTTCGCCACTTCTATACGAATATCATTTTTCCCTGCACGCAGGTATTTGCCGATCCTAAGTGTAAACGGAATACTCCACATGATACCCGCATCCTGTCCATTGATCCAGATATGCGCACTTTCATGCACTTTGTCAAGCTGCAACAGGTATTCCCTGGAATTCTTTGCCGGTAACTGAAAATTTGTTGTGTATACCCCTTTTCCAGAGAATGAAGTAACAGCAGTATCTGGTAATGTAGTCCAGTCCACTAAGCTATCCAATTTTACAGCTGCAGGAATGAACGGTCCGCCATCTTTGAATTCCAATTGCCACGGGCCTTGCAGAACAATCGGTTTGCCAGCATTTTCAAGGTATGTCCATGGCAAATAGTTGTCCCTGGAAGACTTCCCTTCTGCCTTTAGAATAATTGATTCTCCCGATGCCAGTTGTACTTTCACATGAGTAGTACTATCTGTATTCTCTATCTGCGCAAGTCCAGTATCACCACGCAATGGATCCAGCATAAAAACACGTGATACCCGGCGATTAACAGGAATAAACTGTTCAATTTTATTAGCCGTATGATTCACGATATAATAATAAGTATCCTCCCCATCCTTCCGGCGAATGAATTTCAACCCTGCATCTGTAAGAGCTTCGCGGCGAATACCTATTGTATGTAAAGCCCCTTCCACATCAGGAGTAATAATGATATTCTTCCTGCCAGCTAATGACTTCAACAATAATTGAAATTCTTTTCTACGCGTGTCCAGCTCTTTCATACCCGGTACATCCTCCGGCAATGCCTGAAAGATCACAGGAGTACCATTCTGCGCAAGCGCAATAATCTTTTGCAATGTAGTCAGGGGCATCAGATGCGCCTTCGGAATTATCAATGCTTTGTAACCCTTGGTTTTGGCGATCCAACTATCCGACACAAAATCCAGTGTATACCCCCTGCCATGCAAATTCATTACCTGTTTATAAAAATCCGTCGGATACAACCACTTATCTATATGATGTACTGACAATGGCATTTCCATCCCATCCGCATCATTCCATATGTCATACACCGGCCAGTACACTAACAGATCATTATCCGGCCTACCGGCCTGTAATACTGACTGCACGCGGGTTATATACTCATTCAATCCCGGCAGATGCGACCACCAGCTATTAGCAGGTACAAAATTTACAGATGCATAAAACAACCATCCGGGAAAAGGCACCTCCTTAGGAGAATACGTAGTACCATGATAAAATACATGATTCACGCCCGCCAGGAAAGCCTGCTCCACTTCTGGTTTACACTGTGACAACGATGTTTTAAAATGCTCTGTCAACCATGTAAAGGTCTCGCTTGAAATAAGCGGATGACCCGCTATATGCCCCGCTGATGTAGCAAATTGCATCATGATCGGATCAGGACTTACATTCCTGATATCTGCACTATCTCTCCTTAAACCCGGAATTGGAAAATAGGTGGAACCAAATGTCTCACACTCCGGAATATCCACCGTTGCATATAAATCAATCAGGTTACCCGGCGAACCATGTGCCTGGTTTTTTGTGATACGATGATAATCATGCGCCCATTGTGTCCATGGCTTTGTAAAGTTATCCAACAGCAACTCCGCCATCGTTTCCCTGTAATCAGATTTGACCCGGGCGATCGTATCAGAGATCCTATTATCTGTGAACTCACGAATAAAACGAGTGAGATCGTACCCCCTTCTACGCTTAAACTCTGGTAAAAATGAAGGCGTCCAGTCTGCCCCATATACCTCATAACTATCATTATAAAATGCCCGGATATCGGGTATCTCTTGTTGGAAAGCACTATCAAAACGATGCAGGTATAATTGAACTGCCTCCCCTGATAAATGGTCAAGAGTATACCCCTCCCCGCCGGGCGCTGCACGTTTTACTTTCTGTTTCGTATGACTGCTGTACAATGCATACACAGTGAGATTGCCTGCGGGATGCTCCCAATGGAGATGCCCATCCTGCACTTTGTCTATAATAGGAACAGGCGTAACTCCTTTATAAGCTACTAACGCCTGCAAAATCCCGATACCCGTATCAATTTTTTCCGGAACCGTTGATAACACCCGCACCTCCATCTTTGCCGCTGCATGCGCCAGATCAATCTGTGGCCCGCCAAAAGGCCAGCCAGTCCCCGTAGTGAGGTCTACCCCCATATGTAACCGGGTCGCCTGCTTAGTCGCTATCTTCAATAAATGTATCCATTGAGGAGATAAAAAGTCCACATACTTTGACTCGAACCCTTTCGCCCCATAAATAGGTGCGATTTCCACCCCACCAAAACCTACCTGATTATAAGTCCTCAATGCATTCGTCAGGCCAGCACTATCTACAGCACTCCCCATCCACCACCAGCGGGTCCAGGGTTTGGTTTCCTTCTGAACAGAAGGCCATACAGGGTAAGTGCCCTTAAAATCCGGGTGTTGCGCAGTCGCCTTTAAGCCGCAAAGAAGCAGGCCAATGGTAGCCAGCCGGTAAATACGTGGATGCATATATAATTTATTTCTCTGTATCAGACCAGTCAAATTCCTTGTTTTCTGCCGGGGTTTTCGCCTTTGCCATGATAGCTTTCAGGCTCTTTACTTTAGCTGGGTTTTCGGCAGCAAGGTCTTTTGTTTCTCCAATATCGTCAACTATATTGTACAATTCAAATCTTTCCCCCTTTCCTTTATATTTAAACCGGATTAATTTCCAATCCCCCTGCAATACGGCCTCCTGGATATACCCTTCGTTAAACTGCCAGTATAAATAATCATGCACTTTAGCCGGCTTTTTACCTTCCAGCACCGAAGCGTAGTTCAGGCCATCTATACCCTGAAGGGTCTTTGACTTTGTCAATGCGCTGAATGTAGGCAGGATATCCCAAAACGCCCACTCCTCATCACTCAACTTCCCGGCAGGAATATGCCCCGGTGCACGCACCAGCAAAGGTACCCGGATACCCCCTTCATACAGATCACGCTTCAGACCCTTCAAAGGGCCATTGCTGTTAAAGTACTCAGGATCAGCACCTCCCTCTTTATGAGGACCATTATCACTGGTAAAGAAGATGTAAGTATTGTCATCCAACCCCAATTGTTTGATAAGTGCCTGAATCTGACCCACATTCTGATCCAGTTTGGTAACCATGGCTGCAAATGCAGCATGCGGGTTTTGCTGACTACGATATGTTCCCCCATTCTGCACATACGGCGTTTCAGGCCCAAGTTTAGAACTTCCATCTGGGTTCAGCCACTGCTGCATGTCCTTTTTGGGAGCAGCCAGTTCGGCATGCGGCACTGTAATAGAAAGATATAAAAAGAACGGTTTGTCCTTATTTTCATTGATAAATGAATAAGCATGCTCCATAATCTCATCGTGGGTATACACGGTGGTATCATGTTTTATCTTACTGATCTTGCCTGCTTTCACCTGATAGAGGTAATTCGTATAATAATCATGTGCATGCCCCTGATTGAGGTAACCATAGAACTCGTCGAAACCTTTAATCTCTGGTGAGCCCGTCGTTCCCATCTCGCCTAAGCCCCATTTGCCAAACATACCGGTGGCATAGCCATTTTGCTGCAACACCTGAGCCAGGGTACTATCCTGCGGCCGTAATGGCAACCGGGTATTACCCCGGATATAAGAATGCCCCATATTCTTACCCGTTAGTAAGGCATAACGACTGGGTGCACATACCGTATTGCCGGAATAAAAGCGGGTAAACCGAATTCCCTCTGCCCCCAGGTTATCAATATTTGGGGTGGGAATCGGGCTCTTTGGGTTAAACGATGTGAGGTTCCCATAGCCCAGATCATCTGCCAGGATAAATATGATATTCGGCCGGTCCGAATGTTTCTTTTGCTGTGCCATGGCGGTTATGGAGGTGGTAAGCAACCACCCTGACAACAGGATCCTGTAAAAGCGACGTTGCATAGTTTCTTATTTTCTGGTGACTAATGTACAAAAACCTACTAAACCGATAGACTAATAATTTATGAGCGGTTACCCCCCAGAATTGTAAATAATTTAATCAGAAAGGTACCGTATCAGATACTTTTTTTATATTTGATATATTTTCGTTTCAATTGTCTTAAATTCATATCGCCCTCAGTGTCAAGGTTTATAGAGGTTATGTGAATGGTTTAAATCAATAGAAAATGATGGTGAGATACTATGCAATATTTGGAGATGGAAGTTACAGTCCTTTACATTCACTGGAATCAATCTCCATACTCCCGGAATATTCCTACATACTGATGACAACAGATACACTGAAACCAAACGGATATGTGGAATCTACAACTTATCAATTTGTAAACAAAAAAGGTGATGTGGAGTTGCTTCGGATCAACAACTGGGAATTGCTGTACATTAGCCCATGGACACATAGTTCCGATGGTCTACGCTATTGCCTGTACAACCATATGACCAAAACGGCCCACGAATTTTTTGGCGAAGAAACAGGCCTTCACTTTTTTAAACACGATCTGTTTCCTAAACTCAGGGAGCTATCCATTATCTCCGATTACAATCAATACTTACTCAGTGAGAAAGTAGATCTGCTGGAGGTGGAGCTGACTGAGTTAAGGAGAAGACTGTATGAACTGGAAAAGGTATTGCGGAAGTAAAGGTGATCATTTCGGGATCAAAAACTCATATCCGCCAGCAGGTTCGTATCCGGATCCAACCAAATACCGGCAGGCTTTGTCACTGCTGGTATGATGACGGTGGTGACCTTATCCTTCACTAATATTGTCTGCACAGGCTTTGATTTATCCAGCGTATATTCCAGCGGAAACTCAAACAAAGGCGTCTGCTGCTGAATCACTTCCAATTTTACCGCATGGATATTCTCATTGTAACTCATATTCACCTGCAGCTTCGGTATAGCTGTCGTATATAACCACTGTGTAAAGAAGCCTTTCAGATCCTGCCCACTTATTTTCTCCATCTCCTTTCTGAAATCATCTGTATCTGCATTGCGTCCGTTAAAGTCTTTAAAATACTGGCGGATGCCTTTCCAGAAAAGCTCATCCCCTAACTTTCTCCTTAACATATGTAGTACCCACCCTCCTCTTTCGTAGCTATTCTCATTCAGCAACTGCATGTAATTACTATGTACGGTCGTATCTACTACGGGTGTCTTCCTTTTTTTTGCAAATTCAATGACATTTGCTTTGTCTTCTTTCAAAGAAGCCCGAAGGGTATCCACCCCATAAGTATGCTCCATATATAACAGCGTCATATAAGTAGCAAAACCCTCGCTCAGCCATAAATGTCGCCAGTCCGTCTCTGTAATCGCATCGCCAAACCACTGATGAGCAATTTCATGTGCCAGTAATGATTCCAGGCCGGGATATTCAGGTGATTTCTCTGCATAAAAGATTGCCCCGGCATTTTCCATCCCCCCAAAAATCGTCTTAGATTGAATATTCGCCAGCTTTTCAAACTGAAAAGGACCTACCTGCTGAATGAAATAAGGGAGAATATTCGTAGCCCTTGCATATCCCTGATGGCTGGAATCTTCATGGAAAACATAACTGTATACAGGGATCTTTCCCACATCACCGGAATGCGTAACTGAAAAATCTGCTGCTGCAATAGCCATTACTTTTATAGGTAGTGGTACCTTCTCATCATATACCGTTCTCTTTAACTGACCAGGTAGATTGGTTTCTGAAACACGCACTCCATTCGCTACCACGGTATAATGATCAGGCGCTGTAACAGTAAACGTCACGGTCGCCTTATCTGATGGATGATCTATACAAGGCAGCCACTGATGCGCTCTGTCAGGCCAATGATCTGTAAAGAAAGTTCTATCTCCGTATTTATTTTTAGAAATGAACAGCCCATCTTTTGGCGTGCCAGAATAAATCACCGTATACGCTCCCTTCTCTCCTGCTCTCGCATTCACTTTTATATAGAGGGCATTCAAATCCTGTTCGTAATCCAGCAATTTATTATCTGCATGTACCCCACTTACATTCATTCCTGCCAGATCAATTTTTAACCGGGTCGTATTTTGCAAATACTTTACGGCAATCGTCACCCTCCCCTCTATCCGATTCGTCGTATCATTCAGCGTCAGATCTATATCGTAATGCTGTACGTCTATCTGCTGTGCTTTTGCCCCTGTGAACCATAAAGCACACAGACATAGAAAAAATCCATTCTTCATAATAGATAATTTATTCTCCCCAAATTGTAATCACTAAACTTCTCGCCCCACCATAATCGCGGTGTTCGCACAAGTAAATACCCTGCCATGTACCTAAATTAAACCGGCCATTGGTTACAGGTATCATCACCGAACTCCCCAACATAGCGGCTTTCAGGTGCGCAGGCATATCATCCGGCCCCTCGTCGTTGTGCTCGTAATCCGGGTCATTTTCAGGCACGGCTTTATTAAAGTAAGTTTCGAAATCTATTCTTACTGTCGGGTCAGCATTTTCATTGATGGTCAATGAAGCAGAAGTATGCTGGATGAATACCTGGCACATGCCCGTCTTCACCTCCCTTAGTTGCGGAATAGCCTGCAATACTTCGGAGGTAATCAGATGAAATCCACGGGCTCTGGCGCGTAGTTGTATCGATGCCTGGTACATTTTCATGCACCGAAATTAAGTCATTACTACTTTACTTTTATATACTTCTCTATGATTTCGTGATCTACACCCGCGCCCTCTACCTTTTCAATACCTTTCTGGATGAGGGTATCACCATGTAGACTCACGGTAAAAGTAAAGACGCCCCCCTCCCAGTTTTTGTTATTATAAAAGTCAAGGTGCTCTGTATACTGGTCACCACTCAGCGTATACCGGCCTCCACCTGCATCGAATGTACCGCCGTGGTTTAAGAAGGCAAAATGCGTGTCGTTGATTATCTTGATCATCTCCTGATCTTTGGTGTAGTCCGTTACAGTTGTATCGCCCCTGGCAATGGAGGCGTGAGATAAGAGTTTCCAGGTGCCATTTAACCAACCGGAGCCTGAAGTGGATGCTGGCTGACAGGCAAATAATAACATGGAAAAAAGCAATAAATATTTCATACGACAATATAATAAAAAGAGCCTGTATCAAAAAAACAAGATACAAGCTCTTTTTAGAACTACTGCTTTAAATGCCGGATGATATGCTGCGTATAACTCACATCTTTTGTAATGTTCCCATTTGCATCTTTATGATGATAGCTACATCCAAACACAAACTCCATCATACCCGAACCCGGGAATGCCATTCTCAATGTATCGGCAATCTTCACCTCCTCTCCTGTAGGTGTAGCCTGTCCTGCAGTGATCGCACAACCTTGCCCTACTCCTATTAATACATTTTTCACATCCCCGATTGCCGCACTGTAAGACTTCACTATACTCCGTACCTGTTTCGCTGTGTTCCAGTACGACATCGTCATTACATAATCAATATACTTGTTTGTACGTTTGATCTGCGCAATGTTATAATTGTTATAATCCACTACTGACAAGATCCTGCCTGTCTTTGAATCTGGTCCCAGGTATTTACCCAAAGCAATCACGGCACTATCTATATTCCTTGTTGTCGCACCACTATATTCAAGGTCCAGATCTACCCCATCCAGTTGCCATTTGTCCAGTGAATCTTTTACAATCGATGCCATCTTAGCCGCTTCTGTACCAGATAAATTGACCATATTGCCGGAGAAAGATGTACATACAATGCGGACACCTTTTTTCTGCAATGCATGCGCCTTTGTCAATACATCATTCCAGTCATTATAACCAGACACTCCCCTGTGCTCAAATTCCCAGCTACCATCGGATGTTTTACCTATCCCAAGGGTAAATATATTCACCACATCCACGCTATCCGGAATAGCATCCAAAGGTCCTACATCATTGCGGTCATAGCAGCAACCACCCCAGTATTCCACCATGAGCGGGCGGGCTGTCAGCGTATTAGGCGTATCGACATCCACCGGATTCGTAGTCGTCGTATGCTCTTTTTTACAATAGGCCATCAGGAAAATCAGGAAGAACAAGAGTCGTGGAAAATTAACAGAATTACGTTTCATGGTACAGTACCTTTTTTGAATAAATGAAAAAGAGCTAACACCAGCTTTTTGCTGGTATTAGCTCTTATGCTTTGGAAAAAGAATTGTAACCAATGAAAACGCAACGCACAAAATATTTATGCGCAGCGATTCAAAAATTATTTTATAGGAATAGATTTTGTCTTTGTAACAATGTCATCTTCCGTAAGCTCACTATAATGTATAATCACATTCCCCGGTTTCTTCGGATCTTTCTGAATCACCTTCACCCCCTGCTCCCACTGATTACAATGGGTCGAGATTACAGGCACCGCATCTATCCACTTCCCGTTCTTCAATGTAAATACATGGTAGCCACTCCAGCAGCTGGTCCACCATTGCGGGTTAATGCCAATCTCATCCTTCCCGTCATTATTCAGATCTCCTAATATATCCACGCCCCCGTTCAGACAGTTGACTAACCTGATTTCCGGAATTGATTTATTAGAGAAACGTATATAAGATGTACAACTATCATCCAGACAAGACATCTCCCGGGTAGTATCGATAGGTGCCGGTACCAGGTACGCATATTCCTTTACACCGTCCCCATCCGCATCACAAGGTACGGCCCCTTTGGCCTTCCATTTCCTTTTCTCCACATTCGCATCTGTAGTAAGGTCGCTTTCCACGGTGATCTTCCACGCATTGGCTATCTGATGAAATACGAGATAAGATGCATAAGTTTTAGTAGTACCATTAGTAGTAACCGCCTTGTCAAAACTACATTTCACATCTCCGTTATCCAGGGTTTCTGTTTTCACGGTGCCGGCAATCTGCTGATCTAAACCTGGGTACTTTTTAAAGATGGAGAGTTTACCGGCTATGCAATCCTGCTTTTTCATTTTGGTGCCATAAAACAAAACTTCACTATCATAAAAAAAAATGAGTGTTCCAATATCCTGTTTGTTGTTGGCTGTATTCCATTCCAGGACTAACGTAGCGGGATCTTTGGCCTGTTGGGCATTTGCGTGGTAATAAGACAGGCATGGCAGGCAAAGGAGTAAACGAACGAAAAATTTCACTTGACTTAATTTATCCATGTAAAGTACAAATAAATTAAATAGGATAAAATGTACTGCATTGAAATTTCAAACAATTAATGTACATTCACTTACCCTTGAAACCCGTAGCATCAGAATAACCACCAATAGCGCAATCTGTGTTTTTTGAAGACCTATACAAAAGAGACCAGGACCAAAATTCAATAATTGTTAAACCAAAACTACATGAAGAAAAATCTATTGCTATTTTCATTCCCCCTCTTACTGTTAATGTTGCTGGCATCCTGTTCCAAAGACGCTCAGGAAGTCAAACTTGCCAAAGGGCTTGCCACCACCCCAAAACAAGACAGAGGATTTTTGATTCTTACTGAGCAAAATGTCGACCAGAACGACATCTCAACAGCACTTTCTAATCTCGGCGTAAAGCGTTTTGTATTCAAAGAATCCAATAAAGAATTGGGTCTCATTCGTGTACAAACTCCTGATCCGTCCTTTCCTGAAAAAGCAAGGAAAGTACCCGGTGTTCAATCTGTATCAATTGACCTGGTACAGAACTGGCGCCTACCTGAGCGAAATTTCCGTTCTTCTATTCCTTACAGCACAAACGCCCCGTCTACTGTCAATGCTAAATCAAGTGCCAGTGCCCTTACAGACAGATACAGCTTTCTGCAATGGGGTCTTCAGGCAGTTCATGCACCCGAAGCATGGGCCAAAGGTTACAAAGGCGCTGGTGTAAAGGTAGCCGTACTCGATGGCGGGTTCCTGCTCAACAACCCCGAAATCAAGCCTAACATTATTCTCACCCACAGTTTCGTGGAAGGTGAAGAAGTACAGTACCATGGCGAAGAAGGCTTTAGCCACGGTAGCCACGTAGCCGGTACCATCGCCGCCGTGAAAGATTCCAATGGCGTAGCCGGTGTAGCTCCGGAAGCTAAACTGATACTCGTAAAAGTATTGTCCGACGCCGGTACAGGTGCCTTTTCCAGCATCATCGACGGTATCTTCTATGCCACTAACCATGGCGCTAAGGTTATCAACATGAGCCTGGGTGGTGAACTGCCCCTCAAGACATTCGTAGATGACAACGGTACGCCCGACGATCCATCTGACGATTACGTAGTGGAATATGACCGCGACGTAAAAGAACTGATCACCGCTATTAACAGAGCCACCCTGTACGCTACCCTCAAGGGTACTACAGTGATCGCTGCTGCTGGTAACGATGGATACAACTACGATGTAGAAAAACGCTTTATTACCTACCCTGCAGCAGCATTAGGTGTACTGGCTATTTCCTCTACCGGTCCGCTGGGCTGGGGTATTAACCAGGATACGTCTCTCTACATCCCATCTATCTTTACCAATTATGGTAAGAACTTTATTCACTATGCCGCTCCAGGCGGTAACTACACACTGCCTCCAAATACCACCGTTGTGAACGTAGGAGGTATCATCAACTACGAATACGTATTCGACTTTGTCTTCAATATCGGTTACTGGGATGAAGCTTCTGCCACCTACTACTATGGCTGGTCAGCCGGTACCAGTATGGCTTCGCCACATGCTGCGGCTGTAGCTGCGCTGATTTACAACAAATATCCGTACGCCAATCCATTGCTGGTAGACCTG
>Ga0316604_10001484_pt1 | contig 20541 bp, 18 predicted proteins | sample OWC_soil_day20_C_FD_207650 | JGI IMG/M metagenome (GOLD analysis project Ga0316604, IMG submission 207650) | Wetland soil microbial communities from Old Woman Creek delta, Ohio, United States - OWC_soil_day20_CT | ecosystem: Environmental > Terrestrial > Soil > Wetlands | place: USA: Ohio...
TCTTCCACTTGAGGGAATATAAGTATACCAATTGTCACCATCTCTGCCAATCCTCTTATCTTAAAAACCCATTAGGCGTTTTACTTCCCTGCAATTTTCTGATGATGTCAGCATTTCCAATAATTTAAATGCCACATCCAAGGCAGTTGCAGGAGAAGATGAGGTAATAATATTTCTATCGATTACAATAGGTTGGTTAACAACTTCAACCCCAAATGCAGTCAGCTGTTGTTGACGTAACTCATTAAGATGATATGTCGTTCCCTTTCGTCCGATCAGAACCCCGCTTTTGCCAATTGGCAAGGCTCCAACACATATGGAGGCAATGATTTTACCTGCTCGATCAAATTCTTGAATCAGAGAGAGAAATTCTTCACTAAAGGCATCGGCATAAAAACCTGCTTCCTCAAATCCACCGGGGATCGCCAATGCATCGAACATATCCACATCAATTTGAGACAAATGGATTTCAGGGGTCACAATTAAATTCCAGGTACACTTTAACTTTTTGTGAATACCACAGGTTATTACATCAGTAGATCCATCTCCTTCTAGCTTGTTCCAGCCAAGTACGTCGGTAAAAACGCTCGCTTCAAAAGCCTCAAAGCCATTAGCTAGTAAAAGTAGTACTCTTTTTGTTCTCAACAAAATCACCTCCTTAATTCTAAATATCTAGTACAACTATTGAATTATGAAGTTCTATGGATATTATGGGAAACTCAAACCTTATATTTATAAAATCTTGTATCTACTTTCATGATAGGAAAAGCATCTGGCAGATTTCCTTTAGGGATTTTAACAAATTGATTCTTCTCGTAAAAACGATGGGCGGCTAAAAATTTTTCGGTCGTACCAAGATAAATCTCTTGGATAGCATGTTCTCTAGCCCCATCGATGAGTTTCTGCAGCAACAGCTTTGCTACATTATAATCACTGCCCCTATAAGCCGCCTTTACAAACATTTTTCGCAATGCACCTTGATGATTTCCTATATCTAACAATGAAACAGTTCCCACAACCTGGTTGTTGCATAAAGCGATCCAAAAGTTCCCGCCTTTTATTTGATAAAAATCAGGTATATTGTCTAAATCCGGTTGGTCTTCTCTTTTTATAGGAATAGTAAACTCCTTTTGTTGTATATCGAGAATTAAATGGATAATTGCCTCTTTGTATTCTTCAGAATACTCTTGTATACTAATTTTTTTCATCAATTATACCTCCCAAAGTAGTTACTTACTCTTCATTCTCATTCCTCTTTATAAATGTCTCAACTGCTAATTTATTGCCATCTTTCTTAAATACAATGGCCCCATGCTGGTCAGTACGATATATTTTACTATTTTGCGTCAGCAAGCGCTTGATAGTATCTCCATGAGGATGCCCAAAAGGATTATTTTTACCGACCGAAATCACTGCATACTCAGGTGCTACAGCTTGCAAAAATTCGATCGCGGAGGATGTCTTAGCCCCATGATGAGAAATTTTAAGTACAGTACTGGAAATACCCTTGCCACTGGCAAGAAGTTCTTCTTCCCCTTTACCATCAAGGTCACCGGTCAGCAAAAAACTATGTTTGCCATAACTCACCTGTACCACACTTGATATCTCATTACTTTTTCTCACATTTTGGTCACTAGCAGCATGTACCACTTGAATAGTAACGCCATCAATATCAATTTTTTGTGATCTGTAGACAGGAATAAAATGACTGTTATGTGCGACCTGCACTAAATTACGTACCTCCGGAGTATGAATTTCACGAGATAACATACTATTTTTCACAAGCAACGCTCTGGCAATGGCTGCCGCCCCACCAGCATGATCCTGATGCCCATGAGTTAGAAATAGATAATCAATGGACAATACACCATAATGTTTTAAATAAGGCACAACCACTCGATCGCCAATATCAAAATCCGTTGTACTGCCCATTACACCACCTGTATCCACCAAAATAGCCCGCCCATGAGGCGTGATAATAAGGGCGCAATCGCCTTGTCCTACATCAATAAAATGAACGTACATTGGACGAGGGTAAACACTATATATGATGACAAAAATAACTGTTCCAAGCAAAGCTGCAGCAGTCGTCCTAGGCCATTTTTCCATTATCTCTCTTAATGATAACATACTTTTCGGTTTATACCCATACACCCATGCTAATAATAGATAATATATCACCCCACCTATAAGTCCAATAGACGGCATATACAAACTCGCACCAGGTACCATCGCTAGCCAGGCGGTGCACTGAATGACAATGCCAATGAGCAAACTGCAAATCATCATCATTATATTGCCAACTATCCCGAAGAGCATCCCAATACATACACCGAATAAACCTAATATTACAATCCATTCAATTAACGGAACAATAATTACATTAGCCACTAATGAACTCAGAGAAAGACTATTAAAATACCAAGCTATAAACGGAAGTACGCCTAGCTGGGCCGCTATGGTAACTGCGAGTAACCTGGTCAACCAAATCGGCAATGCAGTCATCATGGCTACCGTCTTAGAATTCAGAAATACCAAACCAGCGGAAGAAGCAAAGGACAACTGAAAACTCAAATCATAAATAAGGGAGGGCTCATGAATCATCATCCCTAGGGCTGATAGTAATAGAGCATTGGCCGCATCCTTTTCTCGTCCAAAATATACTGCAAATAAGGCAATAAGTCCCATAACAAGAGAACGCAAAACAGGCGGCGTCAAACCACAAAAAACAGCATAAAAAGTCACAATGCCAGCTGCGAATAAAGGAACCAATCTTGTATTGAAAGCAAACTTTCTAGCCACTAACGTACCGAGAACAGTAATGACCCCCACTACCAAGGCAATATGAGATCCTGATACGGATAAAATATGAACAATGCCTGTTGTGGCAAAATCATCGACAATCTCCCGCGGGATGCCACCATATCCACCAAACAACATACCTGCTAAAATTGACGCATGACATTCAGGCATTATTTTTTGCATATTTTCAATAATTTTTCCCCGCCACAATGCTAAAGTATGTTTCCAAGACACATTGTTATTTTTGGATACAAGACTTATGTCGTGATCTTGAATGAACATCCGTCCTCGAATACCTTGACGCTGGGCAGCAGCCACGCTATCATATTGAGCCGGATTATTATAACCATGTAAAGGGACAACTTCACCTATGAGCTTAATTTCATCACCCTGGCTAAGCATAGGCCTATTACTTGATTGCCTTACCGTCACAGACAACACACCTGTAACGGTTATCTTTTTCCCATCTGCTATTTGCCCACCCTTGATGGATACTAGGTAGCCAACTTTACTGTTGCCCTCATCGAGTAAGGTTACTTTGGGTATTTCACTGATGGTACCATATACTACCATTGTCTGCCCCGCGTAATGGCTAACATCTGTTGACGCAAGAGCATCAGCATGAATAAAGCGCAACATTCCTACAAAAAAGAATAACGCCCCCACAGACCAAATAAGTGGTTTATGTCTATGAATCTGCCAAACAATTAAAAATAATAATACAGCACTGCTAATATATAACAAAGGTAGCAGATTACTAAAATAAGCAGCACACCAAATACCAACAGTAAAGGCTACCGTAATGATTGCAATTATATATGTCATAGAGTAATTTTATCTTTTATTTTTTCAAATTTACTAGAACCAATTCCCGTAACCTTCTTTAAATCATCAATATCGTTAAAACTACCATTCGTCTGGCGATATTCCAAAATACGCTCAGCCAAAGACGGTCCTATCCCTGGCAGTGCATCCAATTCACTTTTTTCAGCAGTATTAATGTTAACCTTAGCACTGACCTTCCCTTTGCCAGCATTCACTAACATATCTCCTCCGCCCAACACTACAGATCTTGCTACCACATGAATGTGCATGCCGTCTTTAACAAGTTGGGCCATATTGATTTTACTCACATCAGCCTCAGGAGTAAGACCGCCAGCCATGGTAACAACATCAATCACTCTAGCATTATGAAACACTTTAAAAACCCCCGGTTTATTAACCGCCCCACTTATATACACTATTATCTCAGTTGTCTTTTCTTCTTGAGCCTTAACCCCCTTAGCTAACGCCTCGCCTGATGATGTATTTTCACTAACTGAACTTTTCTGCCAAAAACTATAAAAACTACCTGTCAAGATTAAAATCGCTAATATAACAATGAAAATTATTTTCCCCCGTTGTTCAGCCACTCCATTACCACCTTTTTCCCTTTTTTGTGCTATGATTCCACTATATATAGTATTCCATTTATTGCTAATAAAAAAACCATTCTTCTTTAAAATGGTTTTTTTATTCGTTAGATACTCTTTCCCCCTAGAAACAACTTGACTATAATGCTAAAATGATAGTGGCAATAATTGAATCCGTATAAAATACATATTTTTGACACATAATACGATTTCACTTATTATTGGGGTTTTACAAAATTTTATATAGTAAAGAGGGATATTTATGAGTATTAAATCTTTAACTCCGCTTGACGGACGTTACGAATCAATTACCAAACCATTAGGCGACTTTTTTTCCGAATGGGCGTTAATGAAATATCGCACCCATGTAGAAATAGAGTGGCTAATCGCGATGGCGACAAACCCGTCATTCAACGAAATAAGAACCTTCACCTCTGCTGAAATACAGTTTCTACGAAATGTTGTTAGCAATTTTGATGAGGAAGTTGCTGTAAAAATCAAAAGCATCGAAAAAATCACAAACCACGATGTAAAAGCTATCGAATACTTTTTAAGAGAAACACTGACAGGAACTTCACTGGAGGATGTTCTCGAATTCATTCATTTTTCATGTACTTCTGAGGATATTAACAATCTCTCCTACGCATTAATGCTGAAGAATGGAATACATGATGTTTGGCTACCAGCTGCGGAAAAACTCGTTACTGAAGTGGCAGATAAAGCTGAAACCTTGAAAGAAGTTTCAATGCTCGCACATACCCATGGACAAGCCGCATCTCCTACTACCATGGGAAAAGAGCTTGCCGTATTTGTCTATCGATGGAATCGGCAGTTAAAACAAATCCGTGCCCTTGAATACCTAGGGAAATTTAATGGAGCCGTAGGCAACTTCAACGCCCACCAAATTGCGTATCCTGAGATTGCCTGGGAAAACGTCGCTAAGACTTTTGTCGAAGGTTTAGGTTTGGTATATAATCCACTAACAACCCAAATCGAATCTCATGACTATGTAGCAGAATGCTTCCATGCTATCAACCGTTTTAACAACATTGTCCTGGACTTTGATCGTGATATGTGGCTATATATCTCCCTTGGTTATTTTAAACAAAAAACCGTAAGTGGCGAAGTTGGTTCCTCCACTATGCCTCATAAGGTCAATCCGATTGATTTCGAAAACTCAGAAGCAAACTTAGGTCTGAGCAACGCTCTGCTGGATCATCTGGCAAATAAGCTTCCCATATCCCGCTTGCAAAGAGACCTTAGTGATTCTTCTGCTCAGCGAAACATAGGATCAGCAATTGGTTATTCTCATTTAGCACTCGTTTATGCGTTGAAAGGCTTTGGCAAAACATTGGTCAACAATCAGGCCATTGCGAATCACTTGACTGGTGCCTGGGAAGTTTTATCAGAAGCCGTACAAACAGTGATGCGTAAATACGGACATTCTAACCCCTATGATAAATTAAAAGAAATTACTCGGGGTAAGGCAATTGACGAAGCAGGGACGAAAGCTTTTATTGAAAGTGTGGATTTACCAGAAGCAGATAAAGCCAGACTACTCGCTTTAACACCACAAGAGTACATCGGTCTAGCCCCACAACTGGTCAAGCACATACAGAAATAGAGGGCAACAGCTACAGCATCTCTTTATAATATAATTTAAAATAAATGCCGCCATTACAGGCGGCATTTATTGATGTTCTTTCCTCGTAAATTTTCTTAGGCAATCCATAACCATCAATCCCTCGACAGCAAGAAAAAGAATATTTTTATATGCTAGTGAAATTTAAAAGGACTTTGGCCCACTAAGAAGAATATTTGATACTAACGAATGAAGTTAAGGTTTCAGCCTCGTGAGTAGTATATTAATAAGCTAGGTGGAGATTGAGTATGAAATATGATTTTGATATAGTACTAGACAGAACAAAAAACTTTGCTGCTAAGTATGATGAATTAGGAAAGAAATTTGGTCGAGATGATCTCATTCCATTATGGGTTGCAGATATGGATTTTAAAGTGGCACAGCCCATTATTGAAGCAATTCAAGAACGTGCTGAGCAGGGAATCTTCGGCTATACATCTCGACCTAGTTCCTATTTTGAGGCAATTCAGCAATGGCTCCAAAAGCGGCATGGCTGGATGACTGATACTCAGCTGATGATTCACTGCCCAGGTGTTGTACCATTTCTAAGTATGTTTATCCAAAGTTTCACTGAGCCAGGAGATAAAATTATTATTCAATCACCCGTTTACTATCCGTTTTTTGATGTGGTGAACAGCAACGGGCGAACATTAGTGGAAAACCCTTTAAAACTTGTCAATGGGCACTACGAAATGGATTATGAGCATTTAGAAGAGGTTGCGAAAAGTGGTGTTAAGCTACTCCTGTTATGCAGTCCCCACAATCCCATCGGTCGAGTGTGGAAGAAAGAAGAACTCCTTCGTTTAGGAGAAATTTGCCTAGCTCATGGCATCCGCGTAATTGCTGATGAAATTCATTCCGACTTAGTATTTTCCGGACATAAACATATACCCTTTGCCATGATTTCCGAAGAATTTCGCAAAAACACCTTTACTTGCATTGCTCCAAGTAAAACCTTTAATTTAGCAGGCCTACAAGCATCTATTGCTATTTTCCCCAATGCAAAAGACCTGGACAAGTTTGACCAAGTTCTTGGTGACCTAGATATAAGAAGGAATAATTGTTTTAGCTTGGTAGCAACAGAAGCAGCTTACCGTTACGGCGAAGAATGGCTAGAACAAGTCAAAGAGTACATCGAAGGTAACTTTGCCTTTATTCAGGACTACTGCAAAAAAAACTTGCCGCAGATTCAACCCAACTTTCCAGAAGGTACTTATCTAGTATGGATTGATTGCCGGGAACTCGGGATGAACAAGGATGAACTTCACTCCTTCATGATCAATGAAGTGGGAATTGCCATGGATGACGGATTTTGGTTTGGTGATACCTATTCGGGATATATGCGTTTAAATGCAGCTTGTCCCCGCAGTATAATCGCCGAAGCTCTACACAAATGGAAAAACGCTTTAGAAAAAATTGAAAACCAATGAATTGCAAAGGGGCTGTTCTGAAACTAATGTCTTCAGAACAGCCCCTTCGCTTAGGATGTATGATTATCGAATTACAATATTAACTAATTTTTGTGGCACACAAATTACTTTTACCACTTGTTTACCCTCAATTAAAGCCTGAACTTTTTCCTGTCCAAGAGCTTTTTCTTCCAAATCACGCGCACTGAGTCCAACAGGGACAACAATTTTTTCCCGGACTTTACCGTTAATCTGCAGAACAATTTCTACTTCCTCTAATTGTATGGCTGACATATCAAATGCTGGCCAAATTTGTTTATGCACACTACCTTGAATAATGGTTTGACTCCAAAGTTCCTCACTAATATGAGGTGCAAAAGGCGCCAAGAGGAGTAATAAGTTTGACACTACTTCCCGCACTAATCCAGAATGTAAAGATGAGCTCTGTTCTTTCACTGCATACATGGCATTTACGAGTTCCATAATTGAACTAATTGCAGTATTAAAATTATGACGCCCACCAATATCTTCTGTTACTTTCTTGATGGTAGCATGTAATGCCCGTCTAAGATCACGCTCCACCTTATTCAAAGCACTGGTATCATACTGACTGTCTTCAGCAGCCATGAATGGTGCAAAACTAGCAACAATACGCCATAAACGTCCTAAGAAGCGGTATGAGCCTTCTACACCTTGATCATTCCATTCCAAATCACGCTCAGGCGGTGCGGCAAATAAAATAAATAATCGTGCAGTATCAGCACCATATTTGTTAATAATTTCTTCAGGAGACACCACATTGCCCTTTGATTTAGACATTTTAGCCCCATCTTTAATAACCATACCTTGAGTAAGCAAGTTTCGAAAAGGCTCATTGACATTAACCAGTCCAGCATCCTTCAATACCTTAGTAAAAAATCTCGAATATAACAGATGCAAAATAGCATGTTCAATACCACCAATATATTGATCCACAGGTGCCCAATAATCAGCTTTTGATGAGTCAAAAGGAGCCTTTGTGTTGTGCGGATCTGTATAACGCATATAATACCAAGATGAACAAATAAAAGTATCCATGGTATCGGTTTCACGTTTAGCCGCAGCACCACATTTCGGACATGTACAATTTACAAATTCCTCAACCTTAGCTAAAGGAGAAACAGCACCTTCCGTAAAATTAACATTGTCTGGTAAGAGTACAGGTAATTGTTCTTTAGGAACAGGTACGTTACCACAGTGCTGGCAATTAATCATGGGAATGGGTGCTCCCCAATAACGTTGGCGAGAGACAAGCCAATCACGCAAACGATAATTCACATGGCGCTTACCACACCCTTGCTCCTCTAACCACTTTGCGACTGCTACTTTACCTAGTTCATTATCCATACCACTGAATTGTCTTGAATTGACCATGACACCAGGGCCATCATATGCGCCTTCCATACTTTCAATAGTCCATTCTTCCCCTGCAGGCTGAACCACCAATTTCTTCGCTAAACTATACTTGGTAGCAAACTGCCAGTCCCGTTCGTCATGTGCTGGAACCCCCATTACCGCTCCGGTACCATATTCTACTAAGACATAGTTTGCTACCCAGATTGGTACCTGCTCACCAGTAAATGGATTAATGGCATAGGATCCAGTAAAGATACCTTCTTTTTCAAACTCGCTAGAAGTCCGACTAATCTCACTCATGTTACGGACTTTTTCGACAAACTCCCGTACAGCCTGTGCATTATCCTTACCTGCAATCAGCTTTTCTACCATATTATGCTCAGGTGCCAGGACCACATAGCTGACCCCAAAAACAGTATCATGGCGTGTAGTATATACAGAAATTTTGTCATTTAGTTCCGGAACCACGAAACTAAACTCCGCTCCTTCACTGCGGCCAATCCAATTTTCCTGCATGGTTTTAACTCGATCTGGCCAGCCTTTCAGTTCGCTAAGATCACTTAATAACCGATCAGCATACTCAGTAATCTTGAAAAACCACTGCTCCAATTCTTTTTTAACGACAACGCTGTCACAACGCCAGCAGCAGCCATCAATAACCTGTTCATTCGCGAGAACCGTATTACAGTCGTTACACCAATTAACCGCTGCTTTTTTCTTATATGCCAGTCCACGCTCAACAAATAGTAAGAATAGCCACTGGGTCCAACGATAGTAGTCAGGATGACAGGTAGCCACCTCTCTATCCCAATCATAAGAAAGACCTAATTCTTGTTGTTGGCGGCGCATATTTGCGATATTCTCCCAGGTCCATTCTGCAGGATGCACACCATGCTTAATAGCCGCATTTTCAGCAGGCATACCAAAAGAATCCCAGCCCATAGGATGAAGCACATTATAACCCTGCATGGTTTTAAATCTGGCGATTACATCACCAATAGAATAATTGCGGACATGACCCATATGTAAATTACCCGAAGGATAAGGGAACATTTCCAAAACGTAGTATTCTGGGCGCTGACGATTTAGTTCGATTTTAAAAGCACTGTTCTCGGCCCAAAATTTTTGCCATTTGTTTTCAATTTCTTTCGCAACATATCTTTCTTCCATTGAAAAAGCCCCCTATTTATTAAAATAATAAAAAAACGCCCCGTGGCTTGTTAGCCAGGGACGAGTTATACCCGCGATACCACCCTGATTGATGGCAAAAAGACCATCCTCTCAATAATTGTTAACGCCAATCACCCGTCAGCCACTACTAATGTCATAGCTGCTCCTCCACAGTGAGTTCAACGCCCTTCAGGATTGGCTTGCATCACCCGCCAACTTTCTGCACCATAAAGGTAAGTCTACTATTCCGCATCCTAGGATTTCTACTTCATATTATATCCCACCCCATATCGGAAGTCAACTTGTGTAATGCTGACTCTTGCAGGGTTAGTTCTATCTTGGAATATACTGCATATAATGTTGCGTGGGGGGCGATAATGTGTATAAGTTAATCATTGGCAATGTCAGAATTACCGTCTCAGATGACAAAATTGGTCGTGAGCAAGCTGCCGCTGCTGCTAGACAGGCTATCGGAGCAGCGCAGAGCCAAGGGAAAATCATATCTCATATTGCAATCAATGCTGGCGAAACAGGTCTTGAGGTAAAACCCACTGAAAAAATCGGCCACAGAGTGACCCGCAAAACCATCAAGCATAGTATGCTTGACGGTATGCACTACGCCATAAATGAAAAGCTATACCCCTCAAGTAATTACACCAACAAAGATTCTTGGTTTGATAGCGACACCGGACAGGAATGGCGAGGATCAGAGGTAGAGAATACGAGGGATGATTTACTGGCAAAGTTTGAGGCGTGGATGAAAACCATATAATTCTTAACCGGTCTCAAATGAGTGAGGCCGGTTTTTTTTGATGTGAAGTCATCTCTTTATTCCAATTTTAACTTGTTGAATTTAGCAAGAAGCTTTGTTATGATGTTGTAATTGAAGAAAGTTGTAAGTATGATGAATTACATCCTAAATCAAGCCTATTTATCAAATATTATATATATTTCAGATCCGGAAGGAGGGATTGCTTATGAGACGAAAGGTTCTCTTTAAAAGAATCCTGCTATTTGTGTTTTTCTCAATTGTTCTCCTAGCTTCCCTAACCGGGGCAGCAGTATATGCTTTTGTAAGTAACATTCAAACTCCAGTGACAAATAAAACCTCTGTTGTCAAAAATGAATCCTCTGCTAAAGCAAACATACCTACTGACATCTTAAACAAACGAATTAACATTTTGCTCATTGGTTTAGACGACGGCGATCCAGATAATCCCCATAGCCCACGCCGTTCTGATGCCATAATGGTCGCGAGTATTGATTCTGAGAATAAAACCATCAATTTATTGTCAATCCCTCGTGATTCTAGGGTGATGATCCCCGGCTATGACGGCTATGAAAAAATTAACAATGCCTATTTTTATGGTGGTTCGGATTTAGCTGTTGGTACAGTAAAAGAATTTCTCCACATTCCGATTCATTACTATGTCGTAATTGATTGGCAATCCTTCATTAAGGTAGTGGATATATTAGGCGGAGTCAACTTAAATGTTGAGCATGATATGAATTATGAGGACCCATATGAAAACCTAAGTATTCACCTTTCTAAAGGAAATCAGCATCTAGACGGTGAGAAGGCAGGACAATATGTACGATACCGCCATGATGAGCTTGGCGATATCGGTCGCGTCGAACGGCAGCAACAATTCTTAAGGGCGCTGAATAACCAAATGCTACAATCTGGTACAATTTTGAAGCTACCAGCTTTAATGACTACAATAAGCAAATATGTTCATACAGATATGAATATGTATGATTTAGCAAAGGTGGCCAATCTACTGCGAGAAATGAAAGCTAATTCTCTTCATGCCGAAATGCTGCCTGGTGATTTTGCGACAATCAATGATCTAAGTTACTGGTCCCCAGATATGGATAAAACTCAAACCCTCGTTAACAGCATGTTTGGCGGTGGGGTTACTAAATAGCAAGAAGCTGCCCTAAAAATATGGGTAGCTTCTTCTTATCTTCCTATAAACCAACCTGCTGAAATCCATAATCCAGAAGTTTAGCCGCATCATCCCAGCGATAGTCATCATTCAGTAACACTGCAATTAATTGGACTCCGCCCCGATTTGCACCAGCCACTAGGCAGTCGCCGGCCGCATCAGTATATCCTGTTTTGATACCATTAGCACCAGGATAAGTTTTTAACAGTTTATTCGTATTGCTAACATGAATCTTCTTTCCATTGAGAAAACTCACATCATAATCTCGCGATGATACGATCTTTGCAAAGTCCTTATTTTGCATACCATAAGCGGTAATTAAGGCAAGATCATATGCAGTCGTATAATGGTTATAAGGATCAGGCAAACCATGAGGATTGGAAAAATGGGTGCTTAGCGCCCCAATTTTCTGGGCATTCACATTCATCATACTCACGAATGCTGGTATCGAACCAGCCACTTTCTCGGCAATTGCCTCTGCAGCATCGTTACCTGAGACCAGCATCATACCAGTCATGGCATTGTTTAGTGATAATTTATCTCCAGTATGTAAATCAAGGCTTGATCCATCGCAGGCCGCAGCACTCGAACTCACGGTAACAATGCTATTCGGATTACCTTTTTCGAGAGCGGTGATCAATGTCATTATTTTAGTCGTACTGGCTGGATACATAATGTCATAAGGATTTTTTTCAAACAATACTTGTTTAGTATTAGCCACTATCAATACGGCAGCCTCAGCATCTATCTGAGGTGGTACCATAGCTGCCCACGCAGTATTGCCCCAAATGAATATAATAATAAACAGTAATAATACCATTTGACGACGCATTCTATTTCTACCTCCATATAATCATATATTAAACTTAGCTAAACACTATTTTCCCATTTTAAGGGATTTTTAAACATATTATCATATATAAAAAAACTTCACTCATCAATATTCAAATTCAATCTGTCCCTTCTAAGATTGAATTTTTATAAACAACTTTATGTTAATCCCAGCTTGATATTCTGATAAAAAGGATACTCTTTGACTTTGTGATGTTTCTGCACCGAAGCCTTCTTTGACACATTATTACTAGCAATAGGTGTTCATCAATTATTGCATTAATGAACACTTATCTTGTTTGTACGGATTCTCCCTTAGGAACCCTTTATAATCCGATCAATTTTATTATGCTCTCTATGAATTTGGGAGCTACCGTAGAAAGTAATAACATAAAGGTTAATATAATTAATACGATAGTAAAAATCCATGCGACAGCATTATACCAGGTAGAATTTTGGTACTTACCCATAATAGATTCATTACTAGCAATCAGTACCATGAAAATCAGAATAGGTGGTAGCAATACCCCATTAACGACCTGCGATGTCAACATAACCATAGTTAGTGATATACCTGGCCACAGAGCTATCCCTGCCCCGAGTATTATGATTGCAGTATAGACTCCAAAAAATATGGGTGCTTCTTTTGGATTTTTACTAATACCGCTTTCAAAACCAAAAGCTTCACAAACAGCATAAGCACTACTCAATGGCAAAATAAATGCCGCGAGCATGGAGGCTCCGAACAGTCCAAAGGAAAACAAGATACTAGCATATTTTCCTGCTAAAGGCTCAAGAGCTATCGCTGCATCTTTCACAGTTTCAATGGAAATATTATTGGCATTTAGGGTAGCTGCCGTGGCGACGATGATAAAGAACGCAATTAACCAGGTAAAAAAAGCTCCAAACATAACATCCCAAAAGGTATATTTATAGTATTTAGCCGTTATGCCTTTATCGACGACAGCTGCCTGTATGTAAAACTGACCCCAAGGCGTAATCGTTGTGCCAATAAGACCAATAGCTATCATAAGAAAATTAGCATCACTAGCAAAGTTAGGCGTAACGGTCGCTAATAATACTTCCTCCCAAGGAGGATCTATAATAGCCCCAGATATAATATAACTTAAAAAGGTTGCACACAACACAAAAAATATTTTTTCAATGCGGGAGTAATTCCCCTTAAGAACTGCCCACCAAACTACAAAGGCCATGATTGGCACTGCTACAAACTTATTGATACCAAAAATTTCAAAACTAGTAGCAATACCGGAAAATTCTGATGCCGTCGTACCAATATTGGCGATCAATAATACAATCATGGCAAAAAATGTCCATTTTACACCAAATATCTCTCGAATCAAATCTGATAAACCGCGGCCAGTCACCGCACCGGTTCGTGCGGAAATCTCTTGAGCAATGGCGAGACAAACAGTGCTAATCAGCAGTGTAAATAATAGACCGTACCCATATGTTGCTCCAGCAGCAGCATAAGTAGCAATACCACCAGCATCATTATCTGCAAAAGCAGTAATGACCCCTGGCCCCATGACCGCCAAAAATAAACCTAAACGAGTACGCATATTTTTCATCATCTGCCCCGACCTCCCCATTTGCTAAGGGCAAACCAAGAATAGGTATCTGCTTTCCCGCGTTCGGGTATCAAGATATCAAGAATATCATCCACTGTAACAATACCAAGAATAATACCCTCTTTATTCACTACTGGCACCGCAAGTAATCCATATTTATTGATAACCTCTGCAACACGCTGATGATCATCTGTAGCATATACTGTTAGCAGTTTAGTATGCATTAATTCTCGCAATGTTACATTTGGCGATGCCACAATCAATTCACGTAAAGACAGAACGCCTTGCAGATGTTCTTCCTGATCAATCACATATAGATAGTAAATTGTTTCGGCTTCTGGTGCCAATTCTCTAAGCTGATTAATAACCTCTTCAGGAGTAAGATCGGCGGCAAACGTGATAAATTCAGTTGTCATCAATGCGCCAGCAGTACCTTCCTCATACTGCATCAGTTCGCGTACGTCCTCGGCATCATCCAATTCCATCAAATTGAGCAATTCCTCTGATTTTTCTATAGTCAATTCCACTAGAATATCTGCCGCTTCATCTGGTGGCATTTCCTCTAACAAATCAGACGCCCGTTGCTCATCCATTTGTTCAATAATTTCAACTTGTGATTCCAAATCCATTTCCGTCAAAGCACCAACCGCTTGTTGGTCATCGAGATTATCAATAAAACCGGCGCGTGTTTTGTAATCCATCTCCTCAAGTAAATCGGCAATGTCTGCCGGATGCAGTTCACTAACCTGCTGCCTATTGCGATTTAGTTGAAGATGAGAATTCCAGTTTTCTAGGGGTTTAATATATTGTAAATCTAACATTTTATTTTGACAGGCCTTGACTAAAAACTCTAGCCCCAAACGGCGAAAAAGACCTCTTACACCAATATCTACGGCAACTAATATCATACGTTCAAGACTTTCCTGTACTACCCAAGACAAAGTAATATCGTTTACCCTCACAAGTTTAGAGCCTTTCAAATCGATGATCTGCTTATCAAGCAGCCACTTACTAATATAGATATCCGTATCACGTAAGGTCACGGTCTCCTCTATATGAAAGTTTTCTTTTAGCCTTACTTCCTTGTAACTACAGTACTCTATTTGATCAATAGGAATCAATTCATGAGTTTTTCTAATATGCTTAATACCTACGATTTGTGGATAAGCCCCTTCCCACTTTACTGCCATATCTCTTATCTTACCTATGTTACGACCACTTTTATCATAGATAGGCGTACCTAATAATTGGCTAAAATAAAACTCGCCTAACACTTTAAATTGATTCATCATCTACTCCCCTTTCTTTTGCGAGATCCCATCCACTAAGACAATACTAGGCTGCTACATTTTTGTAGCCAGTATTATTATATGATATCTACTGCCAAAAGCTCTGCAAAATCTAACCTTAAAACAAGAAATAAAGTAGTTACTCTCTAAAGAGCAGCTAACTATAGCAATATTTTGTAATATTTTCTTATTAATCCATTACAAAAAAAGAGGCAGTAATCCTTCGCTAAGGACTACTGCCTCTTTTTTCCCTGTAATCAATTATAATATTAGCCTTGAAACATTTGACTCTTTATAAAGATATATACGAGTATGTTAGGATTGACTTTAATTTTCCGCGTCCCCCATGAATGGAGGTTTCGTATTTAGCTATATTGGCATATCCAAAATTTCCCTATGGATTCTCAAGATTGTTTCTCCGTAACCAACTCCGGGTACAGCCCAATTACCACTTAATCCTTGCCATGTATTAATTTTCCCATATTTCTCTGGTATTTTTGCGAGCAGCTCATAGCGCGGGTCAACAATAGGCTCAACAGGCAGTCTTGTAGTAGCATATGCGAGCAAATGTTGTATTTGGCTTCTCACCCCTACTATATGGTTACTAAAAATTGCTCCTTTTGCCTTATTACCTGTAGCCCCTATACCTGCGTAATTATTTTGATATGGTAATACATCACCGCCATATCGAAAATTCCCTGTTTCATGTAAAGATTGGGCAAAAGCAACATCAGGACGAACACCTTCTTTAATACCCTCTTCGTAGAAAGTGTCCACAAGTTGATCGATACTGGTTGTTATCAGAGGTTGTGGATTTTTCATATTTATATATTCAACACATTGCTTACGAGTGGCTATTGGTCCACCTAAAATAGTTAGATCTTTAAGAAGTTCCGTCGGGCTTGTTAATTTAATCGTGCCATCTTGCTTTACGATCGTTTGTTGTACATTGGCTTTTTGTGCGTCAGATTGCGGATTACGCAACTTAAATAGTTCCTCTTTTAAAGTGGCACAGAATCCAACCGAAACGTTGAAGAGTGTTAAGCAAATAGTTAAATTAATTATTGATTTAGTCTTCAAATTCAATAGTTCCTTTCCCTTCTATCAAAACTCCATTGGAATCATTTTACATCGAAAAATAATATCTGGCAATAAGCATTTAATGTCAATCGTAAGGTCAAATATCATGGAACAATAGGAAGATCATGATATGACAGCTTTGTTTCTTCTCTAGCGTTCTTCAAATGTTGAAAATATACAGGACTAATCCATTCTTTCTGCATTGCTAACGTATGCAGCGACTGTAGTGAGTTTCCAACAATCTGTTCAGAACTCTGAGTTTCAATCCATTGTCCTAGTAGCGTGACAACCTGCTTCAAATCCCATTCATCCCAAAATACCCGTCCATACAGCAGAGCAACTTGCTGGCGTACTTCCACCTGTTCGATTGCAGCTACTTCTTTTAGTAATATCCTTTTAAAAGGTGTTAAAAATAATGGCCTAACCCGAGTAATTTTTTCTGCCATTTCAGCAGCCTTCATCCGAATACAAGGATCTGAGTGTAATATCCCCCGCATAACTCCATCAAATATAAGTGGATCAGCAGCTGCAACTTCCAATAATTCTTCTAACAGATTACGTGATTGCTCATTGTCTTCACATAATAGTTCCCATGGTACTAACAAATATTGACGCCTCCCTAACAATGCTTTTCTTTTTTACAATATCTATAATACTGAAATATACTACATTACTCAACTTTTTTTGTTAATAATATTTCCAAAAGTGTACAAGCTGATACAAAATAGGTATACTAATATAATACTCATGAAAAAGTTATAGGGAGAAATAATTCATGCTGTTTCGCAAGAAAAAAACATATGAAGACATTTATAAGTGGCATCGCAGCAATAATGGCACCTGCTTTTATTGCTATGAAGACAAACCGGTAGCAATACCTTTAGTAAGTGGCAAAGGCATTTGCCAAGAATGTCTGGACCACTTTAGGATTGGACATGTTGGTACCGATCGGCATATCATCACTCATTTGACTAAAGGTCTTCGCAGTCATGATGATACTGTACTCTGGTTACGGAAACATGGTATCAAACTAGCACCTACTGGTTATAAAAGTGGTGTTCATTCCTATATGGCTATTAACAACCCAGGAATCTTTACACATTATCACGATATTATTTATGGCAGTGCAGATATCACCACAGTAGACCAGAATACAGTTATAAAAATCATGGATAGCTATACTGATATTGAAATATTCAAGGATGGCGAAATTCGCATTATTTATTAAGAAAATTTATTTATTATTGCTTTACGAATTTTAAAGGGGGAACTACTTACCAATGAAAACAAATGAAAGTAAAACTGCTGAACCAATCGAAATGTGTGATGCTGCTCTCATTGAGGATATGAAATTAGCTGTTGATACTGAACGATTACCGACTGAATTTACACTCGCAGATATAGAAAAATGGATAAAAAATGATCAGGTAAAAAAACTTGATGGTACTCCATACCCAGAAATTTCCCTTGAATTGTTACTTAACTATTCACTGCATACGCCAATCACCAAAAAAAGGAAAAGAAAAGTACTCTATTCTAGCCCTAATGGTCGGCTGTTTTCCTTTAATCCCTTTAAACCTTTTTAATTTTTAAAATAAAAAAATCCTTTCCCAAATAGCCATGATATGGTATTATTATACAAACTAAATATGAAACTCTTATCTAGAGAGGTCGAGGGACTGGCCCTATGACACCCGGCAGCCGGCAGCAATGCAACGGTGCTAATTCCAGCAGGAGTAATCCTGAAAGATGAGAGGAATGTGCGGTCTAAAGAGCCCCTTTCCTCGGAAAGGGGCTCTTTTTTATATATCAAAAAAAATGGAGGAGTGCAATATGCCCATAAAAATTCCTAACAATTTGCCTGCTACGAATATCCTTGAAAGCGAAAATATTTTTGTAATCCATGAGAACCGAGCCTATACCCAGGATATACGCCCTCTTAAAATACTCATTTTAAATCTCATGCCTATCAAAATCACCACTGAAACCCAATTACTCCGTCTATTGGGCAATTCACCTTTACAAGTAGAAATTGATTTTATGTATACAGCTACTTATTCACCTACCAATACATCACAAGAACATCTGATCAAATTTTATGAAACGTTCGACGATGTAAAATCCCGCAACTATGACGGTATGATCATTACAGGTGCACCTGTTGAACAACTTCCTTTTGAACAAGTAGCTTATTGGGATGAACTTTGCCACATTATGGAATGGAGTAAAACACATGTCTACTCCACTCTCCATATTTGCTGGGCATCCCAAGCCGGACTCTACTATCACTATGGCATTCCAAAGTATGATCTTCCACAAAAAATATTTGGAGTTTTCCCCCATCAAAAAAATAATGAGCAACAAGTCAAACTCTTCCGTGGCTTTGATGATATCTTTCATGTTCCCCAATCCAGACATACTGAATTTAGACGAAAAGACATTGAAAAAAATCCTGAACTACGCATTCTTTCAGAATCTGACATTTCTGGTATTTACGTCGCCGCTGATTTAAAAGGTAGACAATTCTTCATCACAGGTCATTCAGAATATGATCCCCTCTCTTTAAAGGCGGAATATGACCGAGATATTGCTCTAGGGCTATCAATTAACATCCCATGTAATTATTACCCTAATGACGATCCCACAAAAACACCTGTTGTCCTTTGGCGCAGTGCTGCCAATCTACTCTTTTCCAATTGGCTCAACTACTACGTCTATCAGGAAACACCTTTTGACCTCTCTCTTTTGTAATGTTTCCGAATAAAAAAACTTTAACTACGAATTATCAGGTCTTAATCATAAAGGCCCTGGTTGTCCATTATTTAAACGGATAGACGAGGCCTTTATTTCTGCAATATCATCCAAGTTCCTTTACAATGCGACTCATCCCCGTGACCACAAATTGGTGTTCTTCCTATAGTTAAACTTACTATATAACTGCATTCATACTACCCATTCGGTAGCCAGCCAAATCAACAGTGACATAAGTAAAACCGATTTCTTTCAAACCCTGTTCAAGTATCTCAGCGATTTTGGGAGTAGTAATGATCCTAATGTTTTCTGGCGCTACTTCAATTCGTGCAATATTGCCATGATGCCTAACACGAACTTGCCCTGGACAAAACTTCTTGACCAGTTCTTCCCCACTCTCAATTTGCTTAAGGCGTTCCGCTGTAACAGAAATCCCATAGGCGACCCGCGAAGATAGGCAGGCCGCACTTAGTTTATCCCAGGTGGGTAAATTCCATAGTCTTGATATTTCTCTGATTTCGTTCTTAGTAAGACCCACTTCAAGCAACGGACTCCATGTCGTTTCAAGTTCATCTACAGCCTTCATTCCAGGACGATAATCAGATAGGTCATCTGCATTTGACCCCTCAAGTACCCAGCTATACCCATTCTTTTTAGCCCAATCAGCTAAGACCGAAAATCGCTCTTTTTTACAGTGATAACAACGACTCGCCGTATTCTCTACAAACTTAGGACTGTTCAGTTCACTAATGTTTAAAAGGATGTGTTTAATACCAATTTCTTTGGCGATTAAGACAGCTTCATTTTTCTTACTCTCAGCCAGTGTCTCCGAAAAATCAGTGACAGCGATGGCCTTATCCCCTACAGCGCGCAGTGCTGCCGCAGCCAAAAAGCTACTATCCACACCACCAGAAAAAGCAACAACAATACTGCCAAATCCAGTGAGTAAATCATTCAGTTGTTTAATTTTCATGTTAGTTTTTTTCATCATCAATCTCCTTTATATAAAAAGCGTTATTACTCAATATTTTTCATCTTCCTAAATAAAAATGAAGACTAAGACACCTCCGTTAGGATCTGCCTTAGCCTTCATTTATTATGATCAGCTAATTAACTTGCAACTATTCAACCTTAAGATAAAGATAAAACGATGCTAGCGAAGCGACTTACACAAATCTTTTAACAAAGATTTGGTTAAAGGTAAAATGATGCTAGCATT
>Ga0316604_10001485_pt1 | contig 20540 bp, 22 predicted proteins | sample OWC_soil_day20_C_FD_207650 | JGI IMG/M metagenome (GOLD analysis project Ga0316604, IMG submission 207650) | Wetland soil microbial communities from Old Woman Creek delta, Ohio, United States - OWC_soil_day20_CT | ecosystem: Environmental > Terrestrial > Soil > Wetlands | place: USA: Ohio...
GCGTCAGACCCGGCCGGCACCGGCCAGGGCCGAGAAGCGGGGCGCTGCGTGAGCGGTCGTCGCGGAGGCCGGAACGTAGAGGCCGCGCCGGTCGGGGGCCGGCTTGAAGGCGTCGGTCAGGCCGACTACTGTCTCGGCGGCGCCGAGCACCAGATAACCGTCCGGCGTCAGGACTTTCGAGATGCGGCCGAGGATGTCGACCTTGGTGGGCTGATCGAAGTAGATCAGCACGTTGCGGCAGAAGACGATGTCGAACTGGCCGAAGGCCGCGAAGCTGTCGAGCAGGTTGAACTTCTTCCACTGCACCATGGAGCGGAGCGCCGGGGAAATGGTCCAGCTTTCGCCCTGCTGGGTGAAATACTTGAGCAGCAGCTGGATCGGCAGGCCGCGCTGGACCTCGAACTGGGTATAGGTGCCCGCCTTGGCGCGATCGAGCACGTCGTTCGAAATATCGGTGCCGAGGATCTCGATCCGCCAGCCGGCGAGCTGCCTCTCCATTTCCTTGAGGCACATGGCGAGCGTGTAGGGCTCCTGACCGGTGGAGGCGGCGGCGCACCAGATGCGGATCTTCCTCTGCGACGCGCGAGCCTTCAGCATTTCCGGCATCATCACCTGGGTGAAATGCTCGAACGGCGTCTTGTCGCGGTAGAAGAAGCTCTCGTTGGTGGTCATCGCCTCGACGACGGCTTCGGCGAGCATCGTCTCGCGTGGTTCCTTGAGCTTGGCGACCAGCGCGGCGATCGACTCCAGACCGGCCTTGCGGGCTACCGGCAACAGGCGGCTTTCGATGAGATACTGCTTTTCGTTCGACAGGACGAGGCCGGAACGGCTTTTGAGGAACTGACGCAGGTAGTCGTATTCCGCCGGATTCATGGACGGCCTCCGAGCAGGATCTTGGACACCTTCCTGCCGATTTCGTTGAGCGGCAGAACGTCCGAGCACATTCCGGTGTGGGCGGCGGCGCCGGGCATGCCCCAGACCACCGATGTTTCCTCGTCCTGCGCGATGGCGCTGCCGCCGATCTCGCCGATCTTGCGCACGCCCTCGGCCCCGTCGGAGCCCATGCCGGTCAAGATGACGGCCAGCGTTGCCGTGCCGTAGATCTCGGCGACCGACTTGAACAGCGGGTCGACGGCGGGCTTGCAGAAGTTGACGGGCGGCGCGTCGCTGAGCTTGACCATGACGTCATTGCCGTTCTTGACGAGCAGCATGTGCTTGCCGCCGGGCGCCACGTAGATGTGGCCGGGCTGGATCACTTCGCCGTCGCGACCCTCGGCCGCCGGGCGACCGGCCGCCTTGGTGATGTGCTCGGCGAGAATGGCGGTAAACGTCGGCGGCATGTGCTGGGTGAGCACCACCGGCACCATGCCGATGGCCGACCCGATTTCGCCGAACAGCGCGTTGAGGGCCTGCGGGCCGCCGGTCGAGGAACCGATGGTCAGGATGCGCGGCCGAACCGAGGAATAGGAGCGAATGGTGAAGCTCGAGGGACGCGAGGCGCGGAGCGCACTCTGGGCGGGGGGAGCACCAGCCAACGCACCCGTCAGCGACCGCGCCATCGGCCGGCCGACCGGCGGCTGGCTGGGCAGGCCGCGTTTTCTGGCGCGCTGGCCGAGGTGGATGACCTTCTCGATCAGCTCACGGCGGAACTCGGCCGAGGTGGTGACGCCGGAGTTGGATTCCGGCTTCGGCACGTAGTCGGCCGCACCGAGCGACAGCGCCTTCAGCGAGATCTCGGCGTTGCGGCGGGTCAGCGTCGAGGCGACGACGACGACGAGGTTCCGCTTTTTCTCGATCAACAGCGGCAGGGCGGTGAGCCCGTCCATGTCCGGCATTTCGATATCGAGGATCACCACATCGGGATTGGACCTCAGAACATCGTCGACCGCCAAACGGCCATTGCGATGGCTGGCCACCACGGCAAGGTTGGGATCCTCGTCGAGCCAACGGCCGACAAGGCCGCGGATAACCACGGAATCATCGACGACCATCACGCGGATGGGGTCGGTGACGGCTCCGGAAGATGAAGGCGCGCGCGCGATGGCCGACATTGAATCGGTCTCCAATTTCGCATCGATCATTGAGAACCGTCAGAGAAGCCCGACTTCCTGGAACTTCGCTTCGACAATTTCGCGATCAAAGGGCTTCATGATGTATTCATTGGCGCCGGCGCGGATGGCGCGGGCGATGTGGCCCACGTCATTTTCCGTCGTGCAGAACACCACCTTGGGCGCGTCGCCGCCATCCAGCTTGCGGAGCTGGGCCAGGAATTCGAGACCATCCATGACCGGCATGTTCCAGTCGAGCAGGATGGCGTCCGGCATGGTTTCCTGGCATTTCTCGAGCGCCTGCTGGCCGTCTTCAGCCTCAAGGATCGTGAAGGACAGATCCTCAAGAATGCGCCGGGCCACCTTGCGGATGACGCTCGAGTCGTCGACCACGAGACAGGTCTTCATTGCTTTACTCCTGCGGCGGGTGATGCCGGCTTCTTGAGTCGTCAGGCGGCCAGATCGCCATGCATGCGACCAAGCACACGTTCGACGTCGAGGATGACCATCAGCTGTCCCGACAGGCGATGGACGCCGCCGGAGATTTCGGCCCAGCGGGGATCGAGGTTCGCCGGGTTGGCCTCGCGGACGGAGGCGTCGAGGTTGAGGACTTCGCCGACCTCGTCGATGATGAGGCCGTAGGATTCCCCACGATACTCGATGCCGACGGCCATGATGCCGTGGTTGCCTTCGCGCTGCGGCAGGCCGAGGCGGCGGCGCATGTTGATCGCCGTCACGATGCGGCCACGCAGGTTGAGCACGCCGGCCACTTCCGGCGCCGACAGCGGCACGCGTGTCATGCTTTCCGGCACGAAGACGTCATGCACCTTGTGGATCGGCAGGCCGAACAGCTGGCCGCCGATGAACACGGTGACGTACTGGGTCGAGCCCGAATGGCTGTCGTTGGCGGCGGCGCCCGGGGTATGGCTGGTGGCGGTCATGCTGCAATCCCATAGTCAGCGCTGGTGATTTCCTTGAGCGCGGCGATCAGGCCAGGACGGTCGAACTTGGCGACATACTCGTCGAAGCCGGACTGGCGGCCGCGTTCGATCGAAGCCGGTGTACACAGAGCCGACAGCGCGATGATCGGCGTATGCCGGAAGCGGGCATCGCGACGCAGCATCTCGGCGAACTCGAAGCCGCTGACCACCGGCATCTCGATGTCGGAGACGATGACGTCGAAGGTCACGCCCTCGCCGAGCTGGCGCATGGCCTCGGTGGCCGAGGCACAGACCGTCACGTCGAAGCCGGCAGCCTTCATCACCGGTCCCAGCATGTTGCGGAAGAAGGCGCTGTCGTCGATGAACAGCAGCTTGCGCGTCAGCGAGGCCGACGAGATTTCCTTGCGCTTGAACCAGTCCTCGAAGGCCAGCGGCAGGTAGTGGCCGATGTCGAGGATTTCGGTGGCCTTGCCCTTGATCACCGCCGAACCGAGCACGCCCGGCACGTCGGAACCGACCTGGATGTTCAGCGATTCCTCGACGATGTCGACGATCTCGTCGACGACGAGGCCCATCGACCGGCCGGCGTCGGAGAACACCAGCATCGGCTGGGTGCCTTCCTCGCGGCGGCGCACGTCGTAGTTCGGATAGACCAGCGGCATCAGCGAGCCGCGGTACTGCACGAGGTCGCGGCCGTTGGAATGCTCGATCTTCTCGATCTCGAATTCCTCGAGGCGGGTGACCAGCGACAGCGGCACCGCCTTGGGCTCGGGCGAGCCGGCGCGGAACAGCAGCATGGAGATCTTGGCGTCGTTGTTGACACCGCGGGCACCATCGGCGTTGGCGTGGCTTTCGAGCGTGTCGGAGGTCACGGTGGTGCTGATGGCGCTGGCGACGCCGTTCGGGTCGACGATCATGATCACCGAGCCGTCGCCGAGAATGGTGTTGCCGGAGAACATGGTGATGTGGCGCAGCATCTTCGACATCGGCTTGACGACGATTTCCTCCGTGTGGAAGACGCCGTCGACCACCAGGCCGAAGGTGACGTTACCGACCTGCATGACGACGATGAAGCCCTCGTCCTCGCTCTTTTCGGCCGACACTTCGACCTTGAGCAGGCCGGCCAGCGGCACCAGCGGCAACAGCTTGTTCCTGAGGCGGAGGACCGGAGTGTCCTTGATGCGCTCGATGCGGTGCTCGGAGTTGTTCTGCACGCGCACCAGCTCGACCACGGAGAGCTGCGGGATGGCGAAGCGGTCGCCACAGCTCTCGACGATCAGCGTCGAGACGATGGCCAGCGTCAGCGGGATCTTGATGGTGAAGGTGGTGCCCTTGCCCTGCACCGACTTCAGATCGACGGTGCCGCCGATGGTTTCGATGTTGGTGCGGACGACGTCCATGCCGACGCCGCGGCCGGACACCGAGGTCACCTTGGCGGCGGTCGAGAAGCCGGGCGCGAAGATGTACTTGTAGATCTGGCCTTCGCTCATCTTCTCGAGCTCGGCCTCGCTGGCGAGGCCATTCTCGATGATCTTGTGCTTGATGCCGTCCATATTGAGGCCGCGACCGTCGTCGGCGATCTCGATGATGATGTGGCCGCCCTCGTGGTAGGCGGCGAGGCGGATGGTGCCCTTCTCGGTCTTGCCGTTCTTGCGGCGATCGTCGGGGCGCTCAAGGCCATGGTCGGCCGAATTGCGGACCATGTGGGTGAGCGGGTCCTTGATCAGCTCCAGCACCTGCCGGTCGAGCTCGGTGTCGGCGCCGACCATGTCGAGTTCGATCTGCTTGCCGAGTTCCTGGGCGAGATCGCGGACGATGCGCGGCAGCTTCTGCCAGGCGTTGCCGATCGGCTGCATGCGCGTCTTCATGACGCCTTCCTGCAGCTCGGCGGTGACGTTGGAAAGGCGCTGCAGCGGCACCTTGAATTCGCTGTCCTCGTGACGGCGGACGATTTCCAGCAACTGGTTGCGGGTCAGCACCAGCTCGGAGACCATGGTCATCAGGTGTTCGAGCGTCTCGACGTTGACGCGAATCGACTGGCTCGACACCGAGCCCTTTTCGCTCTTGGCTTCGGCTTCGGCTTCGCCGTCCTCGACGGACAGCTTGGCCCGCTCCGGCTTGTCGTCGGGGTTCGCCTGCTTCATGCGGGCTTCGATCTCGGCCGCGACACGGGTGAAGTCGATGCCAACCGGGGCCGGTGCTTTGGCGGCGGCCGGCTCGTCGGCGGTGACCGGCATTTCGACGGCGGTCTCGCGGAAGGCCCGCTCTAGCTCGTCGAGCGACACTTCACCTGGCCGGAGCTCGCGTTCGAGAACCTGGGCCACCAGCGTGCCGGCGGTTTCCTTGGCGCTTTTCTTCGGCGCCTCCTTGCGGGGGGCGGCTTCGGCCATGGCCATCGCCTCGAGCACCGCGATCAGGTCGCGGTCGTCGCCCTTGGGTTCTTCGCCCTCATTGGCCTCAAGCTCGGCCAGGATGCCCTTGATGCGGTCGATGGTCTGCAGAACGAGGCTCACGGCCTCCTCAGTGACGGCGGTGCCCTCACGGAACTTGCCCATCAGTGTTTCGGCGGCGTGGGCCAGCGCCTCGAGGCGCGGCAGGCCGAGGAACCCGCAGGTTCCCTTGATCGTATGGACGAGGCGGAAAATGTTATCGAGAATGCGAGCGTTATTCGGCTCTTGCTCGAACTTCACCAACTCAACGTCTACGGTATCGAGCGACTCGTTTGTCTCGGTGAGGAATTCACGCAAAAGGTCGTCCATACTTCACCCCCAGGGAAGGCCGAACAAGAAGCGCCGCATCCTGAAGAGGCGCTCGCTCTACCAGCCGCTTTAGAGGCAAGTGTCCCGTCAAACTGTTAATATTGATTGAAGTCTCGCCTTCAAACCTGCGCAAGCGACGCACATGGCGCGGCTCGTCGACAGTCACCGCAGGGCGCGATCCTCGCGGATCGCCCTGACCATAAGTATTTGCCGAGGGTAATTAACGCTTTATTCAGTCCGCTCGACCGGAAGGTTGGTCTCGGCTGCCTTGGCCACGAAGATCACGGTGTCGCCGTCCTTGGAGATCTCGATGGCAAGGCCGGCGGCGCGGGCGAGTTCACCGGCGTAATAGGGCTGAATGGCGTGGGCGTCGGCATGGTCGCCGAGGTCGCCGGCCAGCAGCTCGACGATGCGGGGCGGAATGCGCGAGGCGGCGCCGGTGGCCTCGATGCGCTGGACCGGAAGCGGCAGATCGCCCTCGACGCGCACCACCACCTTGCCGCCGCGCGGAATGGCCTGCAGCGAGATCAGCAGCAGGTTGAGCAGCAGCTTGACCTGGTTCTTCGGCAACAGGCGGCGGGTCGCCTGCCAGTCGATGTCGGCCTTTTCGCTTTCCATGTAGCGCTTGGCCACCGTCTCGGCGTCGCCGAGATCGACCTCGGCGCCAACCGAGCCGGCGGCGCCAAAGGCAAGGCGGGCGAACTGCAGCTTGGAGGAGGCGGTGCGGGCGCTCTTGCGGATGAGGTCGAAGGCAAACGCCTTCATTTCCTCGTTGTTTTCCTCGTCCATCACCTCGAGCCCGTTGGTGATGGCGCCGACCGGCGAGATGATGTCATGGCAGACGCGCGAGCAGAGCAGGGCGGCAAAATCCAGGGCTTCCAGCTTGGCCAGATCGGACATGGTCGGTTCCATTGGGTTCGGGGCCGGCAGGCCCGCCGACGAATCGGACGAATATTTGGGCTCATGGATAACGCCCACCGCCGGTGCTCACAAGCGCCGGAAGACCGAGGGGCCGCAATGGAGGATGACATATTCGTAAGGAAAGAGCGATTGGCGACAGAAGGCGCCTTATCACTGGCTGCTGCCCCCTTGGTTGACGGCATGCGCCCATCGCTTTGAAGTTGAATTCAGCCTATGCTTTCAGGGCCCTATGAACGCCGGCACCTGGCGTCATTGAGGCAGCATGGAATCCGTCAGTCGTGCGCGAAGGATGTACCATGGATTGGCATGTAACCATTATCGGCGTAATTTCTCTTGATGTGTTCTTATTTTTGTTGGGAGCCTATCTGTATGTTGCTGCGTCTTCCGAGATAGAAAAACATATGCCTCTCGAGTTCTCGCGTGGCGGTACGTACAGATGGTATGTGCAATACTTTGCGTTTGATGCGCAGGTCTGTAAGAAATATAGATGTATGTATATAGTATCTATCTATGTAATTCACTTGGCTATTTTTATGTTTTCTATAACTCTGTTTTTGTTTGATCAAACGGCGCCGGCTGTCATTTTCCTGCTAATGTCCTTGGGCTCTGTATTTGGTCTGGTGAAATATACAAAAGAGTTTCTAGCTAGCATGGCAAGTGAGCGGCCGTCGAAAATGTAGGTTGGTAATATATTCTACCAGACGGGTATGTTGCGAATGCGGGCAAGCCGTTCATGCCGCTTCAATAGGCCAGCAATTTCAGCACTTCCGGCCAGCGGGCGGCGGCGGCGGTGATCATGGCTTCGGGATCGGCGAAGAAGGCCTGTCGCTCGTCCTCGGAGGCGAAGAGGTAGAGGCGGTTGCGGTGGATGGCGAACAGGGTGGGGTTGCCGGGCTGGGCGACGCCGCGCGCCACGGCGGCCATCGCATAGCCGCCGAAGCCGGGAATATAGGCGGCCGGCGCGGCGCGGAAGGCAGCGGCGTTGCCTTCGGTGGCGAAATGCCAGTAGGTGTCGCCGTAGATCTCCTCGTAGTCGTCGACGCCCTGAATGGCGCTGCCGGTCACGAAATAGGCCACGGGATCGTAGCCGCCGATCGACAGTCCGGTGTAGGGGTCGAACACTATCCTTTCGTCGAGGGCGTTTACCGGCTGGCAAGGGATGAGGAAAAACAGCGACAAGACAATGGCGCGAGCGAGAAAACTCACCCAATCTTGCCGCCGTGATGTCTGATTCGTCTGTATGATCATGATGCCACCGGCCGCTCCCGTCGTTCAACTTGCCTTAACGGGGTGTCGGCGAGGTTAATGTTTGGATGGTCTCGCTACCCCGCCACTCCGATGGCCGGTGGCGCGTCGTGGAGGGATTGCCGATGTTGCGTTTGTCGGTGCTGAAAGCGCTGCCGCTCCTCCTGCTGGGCCTCTTGGCCATGGTGGCCATGCCCGCCGCCGCCCAGCAGGCGCAGCAGACCTATTCGTCGTCGGAACTGGTCGATACCGGCCACAAGTTTTTCGGCGAAATGTCGGGCGGCCTCGCCTCGGCGATCGAGCGGGCCGCCGCCAACTACGGCCAGCCCAATGGCTATATCCTTGGCCAGGAGGGCTCCGGCGCGCTGTTCGGCGGCCTGCGCTATGGCGAGGGCACGTTGTTCACGCGCAACGCCGGCTCGGCGCCGGTCTACTGGCAGGGGCCGACGCTCGGCCTCGATTTCGGTGGCGACGGCGCCCGCACCATGATCCTCGTCTACAACCTGCCGGCGATTCGATCGATCTACCAGCGCTTCGGCGGTGTGGCCGGCTCGGCCTATCTGATTGGCGGCTTCGGCATCACCGCGCTGCGCCTGGGCGACATCACGCTGGTGCCGGTGCGCACCGGCGTCGGTGCCCGGCTCGGCGTCAACGTCGGCTATCTCAAGTTCACGCCGCAGGCGACCTGGAACCCCTTCTGAGAGCTGCGTGGCCGACAGGCCCGCTCCAGCTACTTTTTTCGCCATCCGGCAGGTGCGGACGTCGGTCCGCCCTTGACCGTTTCGTTTACAATGCGCGACAAATGATGGCTCAGGCGGGACTGTTCTGCCGCGGGATGGCATGACGTGATCGAGACGGTGCTGATCTTTCTGGCGGGCCTACTGACGGCGGGGCTCGGCGCGATGCTGCTGATGCCGGCGATCAACTCGCGCGCCGTGCGTCTTTACCGGCGCCGACTGGATCAGCAACTGCCGCGCTCTGTCGCCGAGATGGCGGCCGCCAAGGACGCGATCCGGGCCGAGATGGCCGCCCGCATGGCCCGCATCGAGGTCGAACTCGAAGCGGCGCGGCAGGCGGTGGCGGTGGCCGAGCTGAAGAGTTTGCAGGACCGTCTGCTGGCCCGGGCGCTCGCCGCCGAGAAGGCGGGCTTCGAGGCGACCATCACCGACTACGAGGCGCGGATCGAGGAAGCCCGCTCGATCGCCCGCTATGCCCATGAGGCAGTGGCGCGGGTCGATGCCGAGCGGCGCGAGCTGCAGCGCCGGATCGCCATCCGGGCCACCGAAGCCGAGGAAAGCCGCGACGAGGCCGAGTCGCTGGCCGCCGACATGAAGATGGCGCTGGTCGAGGCCGAGGCGCGCATCGCCGTGTTGAGCGAGACCGTCGCCGATCTCACCCACACGCCGCCGCTGGTCTATCCACCCGCCGTGGTGCCATCTGCACCCACCAGCCCGCTGGCGCCGGTCATCCACGTCGACTTCGGCGCGAAGGCCGACCGGCAGTCGGACCGGTCGTCCGTCCGCAGCGACACCGACGAGGACGCCCGCATCGACGACCTCGCCCACCGGCTGAAGGTGCTGCGCGCCCGCAACGCCGTTGCCCGCCAGCGCATCGAGTCGGCGCTCGCCAAGGGAACCGAGCCGCCGGCAAAGGGCGACGCGCCGCAGTCCGGCTGATCGCAGCTTCCAAAGTCTGTCGAGAGCTCAGCCTGTCCGGTGTCGCGCCGGCCGGAAGCGGGCGATCAGGCCGCCGGTCGGGCCGAAGGCGATGGACAGGGCGTAGAGGAGGCCGGCGGCGACGATGATCGACGGTCCCGACGGCAGGTTGGCGACGAAGGAGACGGTGAGACCGGTCAGCGAGGCGATGGCGGCAAAGACCATGGCCAGCGCCGTCATGGCGCCGAGCGATCGCGTCCAGAAGCGGGCGCTGGCGGCCGGCAGCATCATCAGGCCGACCGACAGCAGCGTGCCGAGCGCCTGGAAGCCGGCGATCAGGTTCAGCACCATCACCAGCATGAAGGCGACGTGGATCAGCGCGCCGCGTCCGCCGACCGCCTTGAGAAAGCCGGGGTCGACGCATTCCAGCACCAGCGGCCGCCACAGGACGGCGAAGGCGACGACGGTGATCGAGGCGACGATGCCGATGAAGGTCAGCGCGGTGTCGTCGATGGCCAGCACCGAGCCGAACAGCAGGTGCATGACGTCGACCGCCGAGCCGCGCGCCGAGATCAGGATGACGCCGAGCGCCAGCGACACCAGGTAGAGCGTGGCCAGCGAGGCGTCCTCCTTGAGCGGCGTCAGGCGGGTGACGGCGCTGGCCGTCAGCGCGATGGCAAGGCCGGCGGCAAGCCCGCCCGCCGTCATCGCCCAGAGGTTGAGGCCGGCGAACAGGTAGCCGGCCGCCACGCCGGGCAGGATGGCGTGGGCCATGGCATCGCCGGTCAGCGACAGGCGGCGCAGCATCAGGAACACGCCGACGGGCGCGGCGGCTATCGACAGCACCAGGCAACCGACCAGTGCCCGGCGCATGAAGGCGAAATCGGAAAAGACGGCGATCAGATCGGCGGCGGTCATTGGGCGGGCGCGACCTCGCAATAGGGGGCGGCTTCGTCCCAGGCTTCGATGTGGCGGCGGGCGGCGAGAAGATGCTCCGGTGTCAGCACGGCGGCCGTATCACCCTCGGCGATCAGCCGGCGGGCGATCAGCAGCGCCCGGGGAAAGCGGCGGCGCACCAGCTCGAGGTCATGCAGCACGGCGACCACCGTGCGCCCTTCGGCATTCCAGCGGGCAACGACGTCCATCAGCTCGCCGGTGGTGCGGTCGTCGACGGCGGTGAACGGTTCGTCCAGCAGGATCAGCGGCGCGTCCTGCAGGACCAGGCGGGCGAACAGCACCCGCTGCAACTGGCCGCCGGACAGCGTGTCGAGCGGCCGCTGTTCGAAGCCGACGAGGCCGACGGCGGACAGCGCCCGCGCCACGTCCTCATCGTCGTCACGGCGGAAGCCGCCGAAGGCGCCGCGCCGCTGCCATAGCCCCATGGCCACGAAGTCGAACACCGGCAGCGGAAACGTGCGGTCAATCTCGGCAAGCTGCGGCAAATAGGCGATCTCGGTCCGCCGGCAGCCGCTGATCCGGACGTCGCCGCCGATCGGCCGGAGGTGGCCGATGGCCGCCTTGAGCAGGGTGGACTTGCCGGCGCCGTTGGGGCCGACGACGGCCGTCATGCTGCCGGCGGCAAAGCTCGCCGACAGATGATGCAGCGCCGGGTGGCTGTCGTAGCCGATGGTGGCGTTCAAGAAAGCCAGCGCCGCGCCGCCGGCCGGCCGGTCGTCTTCGCCAAGGTTCCTCATTGCAGCACCCAGCCGATCAGAACCCAGATGCCGGCGAGGAGGCAGGCCGCGCCGACGAGGCGGGCGCCGAGGCCGAGGCGCAGCACCGACGGACGGATCACCACGGTGGCCGGACGGCCGGCATCGGCGGAGGGCAGGGGGCGAAGCGGATGTTGCAGCATGGCGGCCCCTAGCGTGACATTTGAGTTGAAGCGACTGTTATAGTATAACGTTTTTGCGGTCAACTGCCTCGCCGGCCTGTCGTTCTTGTGTACTTTAAAACTTGTCAAGACTGGTTCCTGTCAAATCTTAATCACATCGTAAGAACAGTTTGGCCGCTTCTTGTATGTAAATGTAATTAGGCGACGGTTAGGAAACAATTTTCATACCTGCGGTGCTTTATGGAAACTTCCTAAAAGTCTTGAGGCGGCGGATGAGCTATTCGTGACATGTGCGACGTGCATGCTTGAAATCTCTGGCGTTGTTGTTTAGTAGGTATAAAACGCAATCCGATTCCCGCAAGGTCGCAGCAAGTGGTCACCAGTCCCCTCTTTTCGCCCTTTCGCCAAAACGTAGGGGAAGCCGCCTTGGCGGCCGAGCCCGATCTCATGAAAACCTTCCTGCTGGCCTACGAATCGGTGATCGAGACGCTGCGTCCGAGCATGAAGGTGGCCGGCCTCACCGAACCGCAATGGCGGGTGCTGCACGAACTCAGGTCGCGGTCGCCGATGATCGCCTCCGAGCTGGCCGCCAACACCTTCGTCCGCGCGTCGAGCCTGTCGCGCATCCTGCGCGATCTCGAAGCGCGCGACCTGATCAACCGCGCCCAGCAGTTCGAAGATCTCAGGAAGACGCTGGTATCGCTGACCGACTACGGCCGCAAGACAATTGCGCCGATCGAATCGGTCTATGCCGACCTCGTCGGGCGCCTGTCCTCCGCCGTCGGCGAAGAGGTGGTGACCGCCTGCGCCGCCGCCTGCGCCGGCATCGTCGAGCAGATCGGCGCGCGACCCGGCGACGACTGAGGTTGTCTGTCGCGTGACGGTCCCGGCCCCTATCGCCCGAAATGATCCGCCTTGGCGGATCATTTCAGTTTAGGCCGTTGTCCTGTCAGCTCGATTGCCGCGGTGCCGTGACCAGCACCTTGTCGATGCGCCGGGCATCCATGTCGACGATTTCGAACGTCCAGCCGCGCCAGTCGACGACGTCGCCGGTCGACGGGATGGCCTTGGTCACCGACAGCACGAAGCCGGCCAGCGTCTCGTAGTCGCGGTCGGGGTCATTGAGGCCCTGGCAGGCGATCTTCTCGGCCACCAGATCGACGCCGAGATCGGCATCGATCAGCCAGCTGCCGTCGGCGCGTTCGATGATCTCGCTCGCCTCCTCGCTGTCCTCGCCGCCAAGGTTGCCGACGATGGCGGTGAGGATGTCGGCGGCGGTCACCATGCCTTCGACCGAGCCGTATTCGTCGATCACCATCACCATCTGCAGCGGCGACCGGCGCAGCGTGTCGAGCACGTCGAGGGCGGAGGCGGTGTCGGGCACCATGTCGACCTGGCGAATGCGGCTCCTGAGGTCGAGCGCTTCGCCCTTCAGGCGCTGGTCGAGCAGATCCTTGGCCTGGATGACGCCCTGTACCATGTCGATCGAGCCGGTGAACACCGGGTAGCGCGAGTGGGACGAGTTGGCGATCGCTTCGATGATGCGCCGGTCGTCCCAGTCGAGGTCGATGCCGGTGATGTCGGGGCGCGGAATCATCACGGCGCGGATCGACCGGTCGCTGAAGCGCATGACACCGGCCATCAGCTCCTTTTCTTCCGGTTCGAGAATGCCCGAATTGGTGCCCTCGGCGATCACCGCCTTGATTTCCTCCTCGGTGACCGTGCTTTCGCTGGTCGACTTGATGCCGAGGGTGCCGATGATGAATCGGCTCGAGCGCTCGAGGATGAAGACCACCGGCGCGGCGATGAAGGCGACGCGCAGCATCGGCCGGGCCATCAGCGAGGCCACCGCTTCCGGATTGGACAGGGCGATCTGCTTGGGCACCAGTTCGCCGACCACCAGCGAGAAATAGGTGATGAGGCCGACTACCAGCGCGATGGCCAGCACGTTGGCGACGGAGACCGGAACGCCCTGGGCGAGCAGAAACTGGGTGAGCGGCTCCGACAGCGTCGCACCGGAATAGGCGCCGGCCAGGATGCCGACCAGCGTGATGCCGATCTGCACCGACGACAGGAACCGTCCGGGGTTGGCGGCGAGCTTCAACACGGTCGCTGCGCCCTTCGAGCCCTTGGCGGCCATTGCCTCAAGGCGTGGGCGGCGCGAGGAGACCACCGCCAGTTCGGACATGGCAAAAACGCCATTCAGGATTAACAGGACGAAGATGACGCCAATTTCAAACAGGTAGCCCATGGGGTGCGGGGGGTGCCCGGCTGCTCCGTCACAAGTTGCTCGTTTGAGAAAAATACAGGGAGTTCCGCTTTCTCGCTAGTGCAGGTGGCCGAAAAGTTGCGCAGACGGCCCTCGGCGGATTCTGGAAAATCAAAGAGCTAGGCCGGGCTCGATCGTGATGCGCGGTCATGGCACCGCTGGCTGATCGCTTCATGCTCTGACGTCAGGTGAAACGAGCGGCAATGCTTCCGATCCCGGAGACTTCAACCTCGAGGTCCTGCCCAGGCAGGATTTGCAGCAAGATCGGCGCGAGCGCGCCCGCCGCGATGATATCACCGGCACGAAGACCGCGCCCTCTCTTGATGAGATCGTTGACCAGCCACACCGCCGAAGCGACGGGATCGACCAGTTGGCCATCCGCCCGGGCGTGGAGCACAACATTGCCATTAATTGACGCACGAAGGCTCATCCTGTCGAAAGCCGTCAGGTCGATTGTCTCGTGATGCTTGCTGACAAGTGTGGCGACGTGGAATGCGAAGTCGGCGATGGCCGCCAGGTGTGGCTGACCTGACAGATGTCCGCGCCGGCCGACAAGGCCGATGGCTGGCTGGTAGCTCAGCACGGCCGAGCAGAACGTTTCGCGGGTTACCGGGCCGGCGCCAAGCGATGCTCCCATGGTGAAGACCAGGTCGCATTGAGCCCCAATGATCCCTGGGGGAAGTCGGATGGGATGATGGGACTCCACGTGACAGGTCCCGACGGGGATCGCGCTGTAAATTGGTCCCTCAATCCCAAGACTGCGGCGTACGGCGGCGGCGCTGCCGACGATTGCATAGCCGAGCGCATCGTCGGCGAAGGCCGAGGCCGCCGCCGACTGAACCGACCAAGCATCGTCTTCGGTCTGCAAGGCATCGAAGGGCAAGTCCGAGACGGTTCCGTCCCGGCGGTTTTGAGATAGTCGGCGAGAAAGCTCCCGCAAATTTTCATCAAGCATAACCATGGCTCTCCGACGCGGAGAGAGCGCGATCAATCATTGCCCGTCAAGTAAAAAATAGACTATAGGAATGTATATATAATCCCCTCGGCTTTCTTTATGGAAAACCTATGCGCCGACGGGGACATGCCCATCGAATTCATATGGGTTGCTATCCTGGAGCCCTGTCCAGCCCCCTTCGAACCCAAGGCACGGTCATAACGTCTCGCCAGCAGGCGAGTGCGCCGGTCCTTCGACGCCGACCAGCACATGGGTGAAGCCGGCGACGGCCGGCAGGCCGGAGGGGGACAGGCTGCCGGCGCCGGCCAGATAGGTGGGCAGGTGGAGCGCCGCGCCGGCCAGTGCGACGAGGCCGGCGGCGACGAGGCGCGGGCCGTCGACGGCTCCCGCCGCTCCCCGCCCGAAGCCGCCGACGTCGATGCCGATGGCGCACAGCCGCCGCGACGCCGGCACGCCGCGCGCCAGGCGCAGGGCGGCGGCCGGGCCGGCGATCTCGAGGATCAGCGCCAGCGTGCCGTCGGCAAGGCCGAGGTCGGCTTCGGTGACCGACAGCGCCACGGCCATTCGGTCGGCCGGCGAGACGTCGTCCGTCACCGCCACCAGCACGCCACGGGCGCCCGCATCGATGGCGGTGCGGGCGGTGCCTGGGTCGGCGGTGGCGATGATGAAGTCGCCGCCCGGTGGCGGGTCGCCGTCCCAAAGGACCGGCCACAGCAACGCTCGTTGATTCTTCAAGTCTTTTCCAATGTTTCCATCGAGTAACTGGAAGACGAACGACATTTACTAATCCTTAACCATTGCCGTCGAGAATGATTAACAAAGAACTAACCAAGGCTGGTGAACCGCGCCCTCCTGGCCGACCCTAGTCAACAGGAAGGCCCTTGCTGGTGAAACGCCCATGAATCCGGTTTTCCAATGGGTCTACGGGACGCAGAAGACGACGGCGCCCTCGGTGACGTCAACCGGCATTTCCGGTGCCGCCATTTCGGGGCGCATCGAGCAGGCCTTCGACGCGGCGAGTGACAGCACCGGCACGTCCTTCCAATATCTCCTCGACACCGCCCGGCGCGAATCGTCGCTGCAGGCCGACGCCAAGGCCCCGACCTCGTCGGCGACCGGGCTGTTCCAGTTCGTCGAGAGCACCTGGCTGCAGATGGTGAAGGAGGAGGGGCCGTCCCTCGGCCTCGGGCAGTATAGCGACGAGATCACCAAGACCAGCAGTGGCCGCTATCAGGTGGCCGATGCCACCGAGCGGGAAAATATCCTGGCGCTGCGCGAAGACCCCGAAGTGTCCTCGCTGGTGGCTGGCGCCTTCACCCGCCGCAACGCCGAATCCTTGCGCGATGACATCGGCCGCGAGGCGACGGCCGGCGAACTGTACATCGCCCATTTCCTGGGCGCCAAGGGCGCGTCGTCGCTGATCAACGCCGCCGGCAGCGACCCGACGTCGAGCGCTGCCGACCTGTTTCCCCAGGCGGCGCGGGCCAATTCCGCCATCTTTTATGAAGGCGGCCGCGAGCGCACGGTGGCCGAGGTCTACGCCAACCTGACCGGCAAGCACGGCGAGGCAGCGCCGGTCGCCGTCGATGCCGGCCATGTCGTAGCCCGTCTGGAACGGACGGAAGAGCCGGTTGCCACCCGCTGGGACCCGGCGCTCGGCTATACCGACGCTGAAACCGGTGGCGGTGCGACGCGGCGCATCGCCGAGGCGGAATCGGCGCTATCCGCGCTTGCCTCGACCGAGGGCAGCCCCACCGCCTCCTTTACCGCGGCGGCCCCGACCACCGCCTTCTCGTCGATCTACCGTACCGACGGCCCCGTCACCGCCAACGCCGCCGCGGCCTTCTGGCAGGGCTTCAGTCTGGCGCCGAACCTGTTCCAGGCGGCGCTCGCCGACGACGCCTCGGACCTCACGTCGGCGGTGTCCGACGCGGCCGACACCAGCGCGGCGCTGCGTGCCAGCCGGCCGGGCCAGATCCTCGATCGCGGCTTCAAGGCGAGCGGGCCGCTCAATCTCGCCAGCTTCCTCAACGACAGCTGAGGTGTCGGCCGGTGCTGGTTCATCCGCAAGCTGCCTGACCAATGCGGCCCCATCGCCGCGGGCGTGTCCGTCGGCGGGAGCGGTCTGGCCGCGCCGTTGGCTGGCATGAGCGATCTTGCCGTCCTCGCCGGGCTGTTCCTGGTGGCGCTCGCGGCGGCCACGGTGTTGCCGCTGCAGTCGGAGGCCGCGCTGGTCGGCCTTCTGTTGACCGGCGCCTATCCGGTCTGGCTTGTCGTGGCGATCGCTTGCCTCGGCAACGTGCTTGGATCGGTCATCAACTGGTGGCTGGGCCGGGGCATCGAGCGGTTCCGGGATCGACGCTGGTTTCCGGTGACGCCCGCCGCCCTCGATCGCGCGCAGGGCTGGTACCGGCGCCATGGAAAATGGTCGCTGCTGCTGAGCTGGGTGCCGGTCGTCGGCGATCCGCTCACCGTCGTCGCCGGTCTGGCGCGCGAACCGCTCCCGGTCTTCCTCGTTCTGGTCGCCATCGCCAAGACAGGTCGCTATGTCGCCCTTGCGGTGGCAACCCTGAGCGTGATGTGAACCACGTTCGGCAAGCGTCTCTTCGTCGCTCACTATCATGGTGAACCAATCCTTAAGGGTCGGCATGGGAACATCCCGTTGATACTGCTGGCGCTGTTGCGCCGGCGCGATACGGAGCGGGACTTCGAGCATGGGGCGCTTTCGGCTCATCGACTGGATGGAAAATGCCCCGGCCCCGGCCAGGGCGTCGGCGGTGCCGGCGCTGGTCAGGAGCTATGTCCACGGCGATCTCGCACCCGAGGCGCGCGAGGTGATCGAGGCGACGCTGACGCTGATTGCCGACGATCCGTCACCCGATGTCCGCCGCGTGCTGGCCGAGGCGCTGTCGATCCACGAAACGGCGCCGCGCCACCTCGTCGTGGCGCTGTCGCAGGATCTGTCGGTGGTCGCCGAACCGCTGTTTCGCCGCTCGCCCTGCCTGATCGATAGCGAACTGGTGGCGGCGGTGGCCCTTGGCGCACCGTCGATCGTCAAGGCGATCGCCTGCCGGCCGTGGATTTCCTTCGAGGTGGCCGACGCCATCGCCGCCGAGGGCGACCGCGATGCCGTGCTCGCCATGCTGGCCAACACCGGCGCCGATCTCGACGGCGAGGCCTTTGCGACGATCGCCGCCCGGCTCGGCGGCGACGGTGCCATCCGCGAGGCGTTGTTTTCCCGGCGCGACCTGCCGCTCGCCGTCCGGCAGTCGCTGATTGCGGCGCTTGGCGAAAAGCTCGGCCACTTCCTGGTCGGCCGCGCCTGGATCGCCCCCAAGCGGGCCGGCGTCATGCTGCGCGAGGCCTGCGACAAGGCAACGGTGTTCATCGCCGGATCGGCCGACGAGGCGGAACTTGCCGCCCTGGTCGAGCATCTCTGCGCCTCGGGGCAGTTGACCACGGCGCTGCTCATCCGTTCGATGTGCGAAGGCCACATCCGCTTTCTCGAGGCGGCGCTCGCCCGCCTGTCCGGCCTGCCGGCGACGCGCGTCTACGCGCTGCTGATCGACGGTCGGCCGGGGGCGCTCCGGGCGCTGTTTGCCCGCGCCGGCCTGCCCGAGCGCAGCCACGCCGCCTTCCTCGCCGCGCTCGACGTCTGGCGCGAGCTCGATTATGACGGCCGCGACGGCGACAAGCCGCGCTACGGCCGCCGGATGGTCGAACGCATCCTCACCCGCTACCAGGAATTCGCCCCCGGCGAGGTCGACGACCTCCTGGCCATGCTGCGGCGGCTGGCCGCCGAAAGCGCCCGCACGGCCGCGCGCGAGATGATGGCGGCGCGGCGCGAGCGGCGTCGGAGTGCCGCCTGAGGCACCGGCAAGCCCCCATAAAACAGGAATGTTTCACCGTCGTCGCCCGCGAGGGCGGACGATCTCGGGCCGGAAGACGGCCTGGCGCAAACCGCTCTCAGAGATCGCGGATGATGACGCCGTCGTCTTCTTCTTCGACGTGGCCGTGGTGGGTCAGATAGGCTTCGGCGACGTCGAGCAGGGTTTGGGTCAGTGCCGCGCCAACTCGGTTCTGCTCATCCTTGGCGCGTTCGCGGACGATGGCGCGGATGGCGTCGACGTGCTGGTTGATCAGGTCGATCGGCACCAGCGCCCGGTCGGTGACGCGCTCGAGCAAAGAGCAGAGGCTGCTGGCGACGCGGGTGGCCAGCGGAAAGCCGAGCGTCGTCGACTGGCCCTTGATGTCGTGGACGGCGCGGTGGAAGGCGCGCTTTTCCTCGCCCTCGCGATAGTCGACGGCGGCCCAGACGGCGCGCGTCTCGAACATCGACTTGACCTCGTCGAGCATCCAGTCGTCGAAATGCGTCGACAGGATCTGCAACGCCGCTTCGGCGCGCTTCACCGGGTCGTCGGCCGGCGAGCGGCGACGAATCTCGCGCACTTTCTTGCGGAGGTCGTTCTTGGCTTCGATGTATTCGGTGGAGTCGGTAGGTCTGGACATCAGCGTTTGTTCCGTCGACTGACTCGGCCGGAGGGCGTAAGTGGCGATTGTCGCCGCCCGCGCTTAAGGAAACGTTGCGCCCTCAGGTCCGGAATTGCTCCGTGAGCACGCGCTCCTCCCAGCCATGGTTACGATCGAACAAAATGAGGCTGCGCTGGCGCACGTCGGCCTTGATGGCAACGCGCAGCACGTCGCGCACTTCCTGGTGGTCGGCGGCCACCGACACCGGCCTTTTGGCGGGTTCGAGCGTGTCGATGATGATCGAGCAGCGGTCGGGGATGACGGCGCCGCGCCAGCCGCGCGGCCGGAAGGCGCTGATCGGCGTCACGGCGAGCAGCGGCACGTGGATCGGCAGGATCGGGCCGTGGGCCGACAGGTTGTAGGCGGTCGAACCGGCCGGCGTCGACACCAGCACGCCGTCGCAGATCATCTCCTCAAGGCGCACCTTGTCATCGATGGAGATCCTGAGCTTGGCCGCCTGATAGGTCTGCCGCATCAGCGACACTTCGTTGAAGGCATGGGCGAGGTGGGTGTCGCCGGTCTCCGTCGTCGCTTCCATGGCGAGCGGGTGCAGGGCGGTCACCACCGATTCGGAGAGCCGCTCTCGCAGGCCCTCGACGCGATACTCGTTCATCAGGAAGCCGACCGAGCCGCAGTTGAGGCCATAGATCGGCTTGTCGGAATTGATGAAGTGGTGGAGCGTCTGCAGCATCAGCCCGTCGCCGCCCAGCGCCACGATGGTATCGGCCTCCTCGGCCGGCACATCGCCATACTCGGCGATCAGGCAGGCCTTGGCTTCCTGGGCTTCCGTGGTGTCGCTGGCAACGAAGGAAAGGTGCTCGAAGGAGGGGCGTCCATTGTGCGGCATCGGGTCCGTCGCGTCAGTCGTCTTGCTCCGGCTGCGCCTTCGCCGTCCCTGCCACAGGCTGACATCAGGACGACGCGCCCGCCGCAAATGGGGGTCCACTTTCGTGAGATATGCTCTAGCATGGCCCCGTACAAAAGGAAACGTGCCGCGCCGGCCGCGATTGCGGTCCGGCTCGCCGGAAGCTGCGGAGACACCATGTCGAATTCCGTCGACGACCTGCGCATCGTCAGCGTCACCTGCCCGGACGAGGCGACGGCGCTCGCCATCGCCCGCCTCGCCGTGGAGCGGCGTCTCGCCGCCTGCGCCAACATCGTTCCGGGCGTTCGCAGCGTTTATCGCTGGATGGGCGAGATCAGCGAGGACAACGAAGTGCTCCTCAGCCTCAAGACGCGCGAGGACTTCGTGGAATCGCTGTTTACGGCGATCGTCGCCAACCATCCCTTCCAGCAGCCGGCCATCGAGGTGGTGGCGCTCAGCGGGGCCGGGCGCGGCGTCGCCGCCTGGGTCCGGGCCGAGACCGGCGGCGAGGGCAGCAC
>Ga0316604_10001486_pt1 | contig 20539 bp, 18 predicted proteins | sample OWC_soil_day20_C_FD_207650 | JGI IMG/M metagenome (GOLD analysis project Ga0316604, IMG submission 207650) | Wetland soil microbial communities from Old Woman Creek delta, Ohio, United States - OWC_soil_day20_CT | ecosystem: Environmental > Terrestrial > Soil > Wetlands | place: USA: Ohio...
TGAGCATGCACCAGGTGCAAACAATGGTAACAACAATGGATTTCATATATAGAAGTTACAAAAAAAAAGTCTCCTGCCGAAACGGTGGGAGACTTTTTTTGGATAGCCTGCGGCGCTGACATTTTAAATCAGCCTGCATTTTTTCTTATCAAAACAGCCCGTGCAGCTGTGAATCAATCTTCGAAATAATCTCACCTAAATCTTCATCACTCTCCGGAAACTTATTTTTATCGATATCAATGATCAACAAAGGTCCTTCTGTATATCTTTCTATCCAGTTATTATAATATTCATTCAGTCGCTTCAGGTAGTCCAGTCGGATATTCTCTTCATACTCTCTTCCTCTCTTCTGAATCTGTGCCACCAGGGTAGGTACAGAAGCTTTGAGATAGATCAGCAGATCCGGTGGTTTCACCATTGACTTCAGCGTCTCAAAGAAATTAAAGTAGTTGTCAAAGTCGCGCTTTGTCATCAGCCCCATCTCATACAGGTTAGGAGCAAAGATGTGCGCATCTTCATAGATGGTACGATCCTGAATCACAATATCATTGCCATTCTGAATTTCCAACAGTTGTTTCAATCTTCCATGTAGGAAATACACTTGCAGGTTGAAGGACCAGCGCGGCATATCCTCATAGAAATCATTAAGATATGGATTGTGCTCTACATCTTCAAACTGGGGATCCCATTTGTAATGCTTTGCTAGCAGTTCAGTAAGTGTGGTCTTACCGGCACCAATGTTCCCGGCTATCGCGATGTGTTTGAGCTTGTTATTTTTTGCCATGATGTATCGAGGTCACTAATCATTAATTTGAAGCAGCGAGCAGCAACTACCATTAGATGACATCCCATTAATTTACAATTTTATCCGGTTATCAGCCTAAAAATGTTGCGTACTTCTTATGATCAGTAGTAGTTAATTCCGATAAGTTTTCTCGCTTGCTGCAAAGTCTGTGCCGCACTTTCCCTTGCTTTCTCAGCTCCATGGCGCATAATTTTGTTCAGGTAGGCCGGATCTTCCTGCAATGATTTGGCTTTTTCGCGGATAGGTGCTATAAATTTCACCATGTCCTCTCCCAATTGCTTCTTCATGTCTCCGTAACGGATGGTACCGTCCTCGAAAGTTTTCATAAAATGCGCAATTACATCCGGGGTAGAAACCTGCTCCATGAGGCTAAAGAGGTTTGCGACCGCTTCCGGCATGCTACCATCTTCTTCTTTACCTGTGGCAGACTTTGCCTTCATCATTTTTTCTCTGATCAACTGATCACTGTCAGACAGGTACAAAGTAGCCATCTGATTCTCACTCTTACTCATTTTACCATTGCCATCGAGGCTTGCGATCCTTATCAGGTTATCACCAAAGTTAAATGGAACCGGTTCAGGGAACAGCTCTCCATAACGCTCGTTAAAGCGATTTGCAAAGTTGCGGGCCATTTCCAGGTGCTGTTCCTGATCTTTACCTACCGGCACTTTTACAGCACGGTGCACGAGGATATCGGCACTCATGAGTACAGGATAAGTAAGTAGACCGGCATTAACGTTTTCTGGTTGAAGGCGTACTTTGTCCTTAAAAGTAGGTACCCTCTCCAGTTCGCCTTTGTAAGCCATCATATTGAGCAACAGGTACAATTCTGCGATCTCAGGAATATCGCTCTGTACATAGAGTGCTACCTTTTCCGGGTCGAGGCCCGAAGCTATATTTTCAGCCAGTACGCGGTAAACATTGCCACGCAGGTCTTTTGGATCAGGATGGGTCGTCAGGGAATGCCAGTCTGCTACGAAAAAATAACAGTTATAGGCCTCCTGCATCTTTACATAATTGCGGATTGCGCCGAAATAATTACCTAAGTGTAAAAAACCGGTAGAGCGGATACCGCTTACTACTATCTCTTTGTTTGCCATAATGGGGTGCAATTTAGGAAATTCTTAGGAGCTACCCTGCCGGAGGAGCGCATTTTTCAGGTAACACTCTCTTTAGTATTTAGTAACTTTAGCGCCGGTTTAATAAATATTTTATTATCTTTTCATTTAATTTGACTTATGGAAGTGAACGAACAGCTGGTTGATCAATTAGCAGACCTGGCAAGGCTTGAATTTACCCCGGCGGAAAAAACATCCATCCAGGGAGATTTACAGAGAATGATCACCTTTGTGGAAAAACTGAATGAACTGGATACCACAGAGGTTAAGCCATTATTGCACATGACTGCCGATCGTAATGTGTACCGTGAGGATAAAGTGGTTCCTTCCATCACCCGGGAAGAAGGCTTACAAAATGCACCCGCAGCCAATGATCAATACTTTAAAGTTCCTAAAGTGATCAAAAAGTAATCCTTATATCACCTGGCACAGCTCAGGAAATCATCTTGTATCTAATACTGTTAGCAAATGCGCCCACAATCCGTCATCCATTTAGAAGATATCCGTAAAAGCTATTACATGGGTTCTAATGAACTACCCGTGCTGAAAGGTATTAACATGGACATTTTCAAAAATGAATATGTTGCCCTCATGGGCCCTTCCGGTTCCGGAAAGTCTACCTTAATGAATATGCTCGGGGCACTCGATACCCCTACCAGCGGAAAATATATCCTGAATGGACATGATGTGAGCACAATGGAAGATGATGACCTGGCCAGGGTACGGAATAAGGAAATTGGCTTTGTATTCCAGCAATTTAACCTCATGCCCCGCCTCACCGCGTACGAAAATGTGGCCGTGCCACTGATCTATGCAGGCATCGGCAAAAAGGAAAGAGAGGAAAAAGCCATCTATATGCTGGAAAAAGTAGGCCTGGGAGAGCGTTATAAACATAAACCCAATGAGCTCTCCGGTGGTCAGTGTCAGCGTGTGGCTATTGCCCGCGCCCTGGTAAATGATCCTTCCATTATTCTGGCGGATGAGCCTACTGGTAACCTCGATAGTAAAACTTCCGTGGAAATCATGGAGATCTTTGGACAGATCCATGCCTCCGGCAATACGGTTGTACTCGTTACACATGAAGAAGACATTGCTGCCCACGCCAAAAGAATTGTCCGTCTCAGGGATGGTCTGATTGAATCAGACAGATCTGTAGAGGATAGTATGCTGGTCAAAGCGTAAAAAAGGGAGCCATTCCGGCAAGTCTGGCTGGTCATTCAAAAATGCCTACGCCGGGGCATTCCATCCAACCTACGCTCACACCCTCGGTGTCCACTTAATCTCCTCCACCTTCAACCGGTGACCTATCCATCTTGCTAATACGAAAAGATGATCGCTCAGCCGGTTTAAATATTGTAGTACCAATGGTGCTATAAACTCCTCATTTTCCTGCAACCCAACACATATGCGCTCTGCCCTCCGGCATACACAACGGGCTACATGGGCTGTAGACACCGCCACATGCCCACCGGGCAGAATAAATGATTTCATTTCCGGCAGTTCCTCATTCATGGCATCAATGCTGGCTTCCAGCACCTGTACATCTTTCTCATAAAGGTCCGGAATACGCATTTTTATATCTTTTTCAGGATCACAGGCCAGTGAGGCTCCCACTGTAAACAAGCGATCCTGTATTTCGCGCAGAAAAGCGACCATATTTCCATCAAAAGAAATATAATCACCCACCAGTCCAATATAAGAATTGAGCTCGTCTACCGTGCCATAAGCATCAATGCGAGGGTTGCTCTTGGAAACTTTAGTACCTCCGATCAGGGAGGTCTGTCCTTTGTCGCCGGTTTTGGTGTAAATCTTAAATGACATAAGAAAGATTTTAGAGCATTTTCCCATCCTTCATGACCAGTTGCCTGTCACTTAACGGCGCCAGTTCCTCATTGTGGGTAACGATGATAAATGTTTGCTTAAACTGGTCTCTTAGCTGGAAAAACAGCTGGTGCAGCTCCCGGGCATTGTGCGAATCCAGGTTACCGGTGGGCTCATCGGCCATCACGATATCCGGGTTATTGATCAGCGCCCTGGCGACTGCCACTCTTTGTTGCTCTCCTCCTGACAATTCGTTGGGTTTATGATCCATTCTGTCAGCCAGGCCTAAAGTTTCCAACAAAAAAGCGGCCCTTTTTTTGACTTCATTCTTATTGTGACCGGCTATAAAACCCGGTACACAAACGTTTTCTATCGCGTTAAATTCCGGTAAAAGATGATGGAACTGAAAAATAAATCCCATATGCCGGTTACGGAAATCAGCCAGTGCATTGCCTTTGAGTGCTGTCAGGTTCACATCATTCAGCCAGACCTCTCCGGAGGTAGGCGTATCCAGGGTACCCAGAATGTGCAGCAGGGTGCTTTTCCCAGCTCCGGAAGATCCTACTATCGTAACGATCTCTCCTTTGTTCACAGTTACATCCACTCCCTTCAAAACAGGTAAGTTGGAATAATTTTTGGTAAGATTGCGTGCGGTCAGCATACTTGAATAAAAGTAATTCACCGTTAAGATAGTAATAGTTGTTTATTTCAAATTAAATAATACTTTTGCCAAAATTTAAGACAGTAAAAATTTCAATAACATGTACTGGACCTTAGAATTAGCTTCATACCTGGAGGATGCTCCATGGCCAGCTACTAAAGACGAATTAATTGATTACGCCATCCGTTCCGGTGCACCGATTGAAGTGATTGAGAATCTTCAGGAACTGGAAGACGAAGGTGAAATTTATGAGGGAATAGAAGATATCTGGTCTGATTATCCGTCACAGGATGACTTCTTCTTTAATGAAGACGAATATTAGCGCATAGATATTCCATTTATTGTTGCCTCAGCAAATTCGCCTATGCTAAAAAATTTCCAAGCCGCTCCTTCATTGAAGGACCGGCTTTTTTTGTAGTAAAATTGCCGGCAGAATTCGGCGCAAATCCACGCCAGATAAAGCAGCTGCCATTTTTGTGGGATAGCAATCATTAGCGGAAAGGGGTGGTCGGCTTTAAAACCGAAATGAATGACTGCATTAAAAATTAAGCCGTGAAAATGAATAGTTAATATTCACTTTCACGGCTATTATTTTTGGATCGTACTATCTTATTTTTCCATCTGCAGCATCACATCCATCGTTACACCGGTAGAAGAGAAACCACCGTCATGGAACAGGTTCTGCATGGTCACCATCCTTGTCAGGTCAGAGAACAGGGATACGGTATAGTCAGCACATTGTTTTGCCGTTGCATTACCCAATGGGCTCATTTTCTCAGCATAGTTGATGAAACCATCAAAACCTTTTACACCGCTACCAGCAGTTGTACGGGTAGGTGACTGAGAAATTGTGTTGATACGTACCTTCCTGCTGATTCCATAGTGGTAACCGAAGCTACGTGCTATTGATTCCAGCAGGGATTTTGCATCAGCCATTTCGCTGTAGTCTGGAAATACACGCTGTGCAGCGATGTAAGTCAGTGCTACTACAGAAGCCCACTCATTCAGTGCATCCAGTTTATAAGCTGTTTGCAACACCCGGTGAAGGGACATGGCTGAAATATCGAAAGTTTTATGGGAGAAATCGTAATCGAGGTCAGTATAAGGCTTTCCTTTACGCACATTGAGGCTCATACCTACAGAGTGCAGTACGAAGTCTATTTTACCGCCAAAATGCTCCATGGATTTAGTGAACAGATTGTTCAGGTCATCAAGGCTGGTCACATCTGCTGGTATTACAGGAGCATTGGTAATTTCTGCCAATTTGTTGATCTCTCCCATACGTAAAGCGATAGGTGCATTTGTCAACACGATTTCAGCGCCCTCTTCCACACAGCGAAGTGCGGTTGCCCAGGCAATGGAATTTTCATCCAATGCACCAAATATGATACCCTTCTTTCCTTTTAATAAGTTATAAGCCATTGGGTTGATAATTATTTTGGGCAAAAATAGGCGTTATAGTTGAAAAAAAAACATTAATTGATAAGGCCCTATTTTACCAACTCTCTCGCATTTTCCAGGGCTGCAGCCGTCGGCTTTTCCCCACTCATCATCTGTGCAATATGATTGATCCTCTCCTCCCTTGTCAGCAACCTTACATTCGTCTGCACCTTTCCTGACTTCATATCTTTAAACACAAAATAATGCGCATCGGCCTTACCCGCAATCTGGGGTTGGTGCGTGATACAGATAATCTGGTGCCCTTTGGCCATGCCTTCCATGATAAAGCTTACCTGGCGGGCCGCTTCACCTGAGATACCTGTATCTATCTCATCGAAGATCAGCGTTGGCAAGGCTACTGACTGTGCAACCAGTGATTTGATACACAGCATCAGTCTGCTCAACTCACCACCAGACGCCACTTTCCGGAGAGGTGCGAAGTTGCCGCTCTTATTCGCATCGAATAAGAACTCTATGACATCCTGTCCAAATTGGTTCAATGCACCTTTTACAATCGATGCTTTCAACCTTGCATTTGGCATACCTACCTGTGCCAGCAAAGCATTCACAGATTTTTCGAACGGACCTGCCGCTTTTTCACGGCCTGCTGTAATACCAGCTGCCTGTGTTTGTAACTTACCCTGTAAAGTTTCCAGCTCTTTCTCTAACCCTTCCAGTTTTTCATCCAGGTTCAGCACTCCTTCTACCTTGCCCGTTAGTTCTTCCTGGATCTTCAGCAGCTCGGTCGTATTCTGTGCGGCGTGCTTCTTCAGCAATCTGTACCCGAGTGATAAACGTTCGTTCAGCTGTTCTAATCTGGCACCATCTGTTTGTACCTGGTCATTCATATGTCCGATCTCTCCTGTTATATCCTGTAACTCTACATATGCTGATTGCAAACGCGCTGCGATGGCCGGCGCCTCTTTATGAAAATTAGCCAGCCCCTGTACAGATGATTGTATCTGCTTTAATTGTTGTAATAAAGGTTGTTCATCTTCTTTTAACTGGAAGTACACTTTGCTCAGGGTATTCCTGATTTCCTCTGCATGGCTCAGCACTTTCAGCTCCGCATCCAGCTCCTCTATTTCATGATCCCTGAAGCTGGCCTCTGTCAGTTCGTCCAGCAGGAATTTATTATAATCCAGTTCTTTGTTCGCATTGTTACGCAGGTCATGTAGCTGCTTCAGCTCCCGCTGTACGGCTACATATCTGCCATATCCCTGCTGGTATTGCTGCAGGGCTGTTGGCTGGTTGACCAGGGCATCCAGTACTTCGCGCTGAAAATCGGACTTTTCCAGTTCCAGGGTATCGAACTGCTGATGCAGATCTACCAGGTACTGACTCAGTTCGTGTAGCTGGGACAGGTTCACAGGAGTATCATTGATAAAAGCACGGGACTTACCGGCGGTGCTGATTTCACGCCGGATGATCAGCTGATCTTCCAGGTCCAGTTCATGCTGCTGGAAAAAATCTGCCACCTGCGACTTCTTCACCTTAAAATTCCCCTCTATCACACATTTCTTATCCTTGCTGTGCAATACCCCCGGATCTGCACGCTCCCCAAGTATCAATGACAATGCGCCCAGCAGAATAGATTTACCTGCACCTGTTTCGCCCGTGATGACGTTCAGGTTCCCGGAAAAGTCTACTTCCAGCTGTTCAATAATGGCGTAGTTCTTAATTGTTAGTTTTTGTAGCATATGGGAAAATATTCCGCAAATTAAATTTCTCGGTACGAACTGTATCTGCGTAGCGATTACCTCAACCTCCGTTCAATCGCTGAATTCCGGCCTTTGCCCGCTGATCCAGTGAGTTCTTATAATCATGCCCTTTCATATCCAGACAAGTCTGATAACATTGTTGTGCTTTCACCTTGTCATTCCTCTTTTCATAAATATAACCCATTTGCAGGGATGCTCTTGCAGCAAAATATTCAGGTCTGTTTGTCCCTGCTTTTATGGTCACTTCGTACATGGCAATTGCACTATCATCCATTCCCATTTCATCATATATCCTTCCCAGGCGATAGGCATATTCCAGTTTATCTTCCATGCGGGTATAGTCTGCCGCCTTTTTCGTTTGCAACAATTTCAGGGCATCGCTAAAGAAACCGCCATCGCTCAGTAATCGTGCTTTTAGCAGTACAGCATCCGGCCATTTACCACCTTTTGCATCTTTGAGGGCCTGCTTATCTGCATCGGTTTCTGTATTGCCCCGGGTCAGGATCTGTGCCCGGTATTTATTGGCAGCATCCATATTTCCATGCAGGTAATGGTACCAGCTTAAACGTTGCAGACATTCTTTGAGATAAAATTTTCCCCTGAAGTTGTCGGTGAATCGCTGCAGGTACACATTTGCATCTTCATCCTGTCTGTCCAGTTTCAATACCCCGAGCAGGTAATTATTGTATTTGATATCCAGGTATCCGCCACTGTCACTTCTGTCAGACAGGGTTTTGATACCCAGTGCTGCTTTCTGGTTGTTCATAGCGATATTCGCTACCATGAGGGCAAAGAGGTAATTATTTTTTGTGTCCAGCTGATGTTTCTGAATGAATGCCCATACTTCTTCAGGTCTATTTTCAATGAACAGTTTCAGGTAGCAAAAGTAATAAGAAGCTTCGGCCCGGAATATTAACGCTACGTCATTATTGCTCTCGGCCGACTGCTGTACCTGCCGCATACCTTCACGGATATTGCCTTTCATGCCCAGAATATTGGAAATCCAGCGATAGCCTTCGGGGATAGTACCGAATACGGCCTGCAATGCACCAATCATCATCGTGTTTGGCTGAAACTGCGGAAACTTGCGCTGGTTGTCTTTGAACTGCACAAATGCTTTCCTGATTTCCCACACGGCATCCCACTTTTCGTTGAACTTGATGCGGATCAGGGCCCACTGAAAACGAATGGCTGCCTGGGTATACAGGTAGTAAGGACTATTCTCAGGACCCGAAGCCATCATATCCAGCCGCTGGTCCCGCAGGTCCTTTCGCCTGGCATAAACAGCAGGATCTTCGTTGAAAAAGAGATTGAAAAAGTCGATATAATTTTCGAGAAAGTAAGGTATCAGGTTATCGGGATGTTCTTTTTTTTCGGCTTCCAGTAGAGCGGTGCCCGTGGTGACCTTCAATTGCATAATGGCATCATAGGCTTGCTGGCAGCGGGGATTAAAGTCATATACTTTTTGCCGGGCTACAGCAGGAAAAAAAAGAGAGAGGAACAATCCCAACAGGAATACGGTACGCATGGACACAAATATATTTACAACTGCCGGCTTTACGTCAAATTCCAAACCAAAAACGCCTGCAATGAAAAAAGGTTGTATCATAAACGATACAACCTTTTTCAAAATTATTCCTGGAACAATATTAAATTAAATAGTCACAGTTGCTTCCAGATCATTGTCTACCAGCACGCGACCGCAATGTTCGCAGATGATGATCTTCTTGCGCTGACGGATTTCCGCCTGACGCTGAGGAGGAATTGCATTAAAGCAACCACCGCAGGAATCACGAACTACAGTAGCTACTGCCAGACCGTTACGGTAGTTCTTACGGATTTTTTCGTAAGCTGCCAGCAGGCGGGGTTCTACTTTTGCACGCGCATCTTCGCTTTGTTTGTAGAAAGCTTTCTCTTCTTTTTCAGTTTCACCGATGATCTTTTCCAGCTCACCTTTCTTGTGTTTCAGGTTCGATTCTTTATCAGCAATCGCTTTCTTTGCAGATTCCAGGTTACGGCTCTTGTCCTTTACCTCATCATTTGCATCGCGAATGTGTTTCTCAGCCAGCTTGATTTCCAGGGACTGCATTTCCAGTTCCTTGGTGATAGCTTCGAACTCACGGTTATTCTTTACGTTATCCTGTTGCTTCTCGTATTTCTTAATCAGCGCTTCTGACTCCTTAATCTGGTTCTTCTTGTTGGTTATGAAGTCCTGAATGCCACGGATTTCGTCTTCAACATGGGCCAGACGTGTGTTTAACCCTTCGATCTCGTCTTCCAGATCTTTAACTTCCATCGGCAACTCCCCCTTCAACACCTGGATCTCATCCAGTCTGGAGTCCATCTTCTGTAGTCTAAGTACAGACACCAATTTTTCCTCTACGGAGTAATCTTTATTTACAGTAGCCATGTAATGTGTTTATAAATAATTTACCGGGTTTGTTCGAATGGTAGATTTAAGAGGCGCAAAATTAGGGAATTTTTCAGTCAATATATGAAAAAATAAGTCAACCGTAAACTGCTCGCTCTCGAAATGTCCAACATCCGCTATAACTATTTGATTTTCAGCGTCAAAAAACTCATGATATTTAAAGTCAGCCGAAATATATGCATCGGCGCCAGCTCCAATTGCCCTTTTCAGGAGGAAACTTCCGGCTCCTCCGCAGAGTGCCACCCTTTTAATTGGCTTGTTCCTGAGTGGGGTATACCGGACGCAACCGGTATCGAACTGCTGCTTCACGAACTTTAAAAATGTCATCTCGTCCATCGGCGCTTCCAGCTCTCCTATCAGACCGGACCCAACCTGTGCGTACTCGTTTTCGAGTTTCACCACATCGTAGGCCACTTCTTCATAAGGATGGCTGGCTAAAAGAGCCTTGATCACATATTGTTCCAAATATAAGGGAAAAATAACCTCGATCTTCGTTTCTGCTTCTAAATGGCGGCTTCCGACCTCCCCAACATAAGGCTGGGTGCCCGCTCCCGCTTTAAAAGTTCCCTCTCCTGCCCCATTAAAGCTACATTCACTGTATGCGCCAATATGTCCGGCACCGGCTGCAAATAATGCAGACCTGACATTTTCGGCAGATTCATGCGGTACAAAGGTGTATAATTTTCTTAATAACTCCTTTTTAGGGGCTAATACCCGGGTATTTTTCAGGCTCAGCCGCTGCCCCATCATCTCACAGACCCCATTTCTCACATTGTCCAGGTTGGTATGAGCTGCATATATAGCGATGTCGTGCTTGATAGCTTTGATAGCCACCCGCTCTACGTAATTATTGCCATTTATCTTTTTCAGGCCACCAAATACAATGGGATGATGGGCCACGATCAGGTTGCACCCCTTGCTGATCGCCTCGTCTACCACCGCTTCTGTCGTATCCAGGGAGAGCAGTATCCCTGTTACCTCCCAGTCGCCACTACCGAAGAGTAAACCGGCATTGTCATAGCTTTCCTGGTATTGTAACGGTGCAAATGCGGCGATGGCCGCTGTGATATCTTTAATTTTCATGACAAGCAAATATGATGGGAATTATTTAAAATTGCAAAAAACTAACTGGCATGACGACACAATCTTCGGGTGAATTGTACGCCTCGTACAAAACGAAAATGCAACAGATCGCCGATATACGCAATGCGATTGCTGTGTTGGGATGGGATCAGGAAACTTACCTGCCTGAAAAAGGAGCCGCCTTTCGCGGGCAACAGATCACCACTCTCAGTTCTATGGCGCACGAGCTATTTACTGAAGATAAACTGGGTGAATTACTGACCACCCTGCATGCCCGTCAGGATATGGACATCATTGCTACTAAGAATATCGCCCTCTCCCTCGAGGACTATGAAAAGAATAAAAAGTACCCAGCCAGTTTTGTAGCTGAGTTATCTACTACGACCAATGAATGCTACCATGCATGGATCAAGGCAAGAAAAGCAAACGACTACAAGATCTTTGAACCCGTGCTGGCGAAAATGGTTGCGCTCAAAAAGCAGGAGGCAGACATACTGGGATATAACGGGCATCCCTACAATGCACTGCTGAATGAATATGAAAAAGGGGCGAATACCTCCATGCTGGATACCATCTTTGCTGATGTAAAAGCAGCACTGGCTCCTTTATTAAAGCACATCGAATCAAAACCACAAGTCAATAAAGACTTCCTGCACCTGCACTACGACCGTAATGCACAATGGGCATTTGGGATTGAACTCCTGAAAGCCATGGGGTATGATATGAACGCCGGCAGACAGGATATTTCAGAACATCCGTTTACTACCAGCTTCAACCCACAGGATGTAAGGGTCACTACCCGTATCGATGAAAAGGATTTTGGGAACATGACCTGGAGCTGTATCCACGAAGGTGGCCATGCCCTGTACGAACAGGAGTTGCCTGTAGATGGCTATGGACTACCATCCGGCGAAGCTGCGAGTTTAGGTATCCACGAATCACAGTCAAGGCTGTGGGAGAACAATGTAGGTCGCAGCCTTCCTTTCTGGCAGCATCACTATGCAGCTTTGCAGGCGCGCTTTCCGGACAACCTGCAAAAAGTATCGCTGGATGATTTCTATAAAGCCATCAACCAGGTACGACCTTCCCTGATACGTACCGAAGCCGATGAACTGACTTATCATTTCCATGTAATGATCCGGTATGAAATTGAAAAGGGATTACTGGATGGTACTTATTCTACCAAAGACCTGGATGAGGTCTGGAATAAATACTACAAGGAATACCTGCATGTAGATGTACCTGATGATAATCAAGGTGTATTGCAGGATATTCACTGGTCACATGGTAGCTTCGGTTACTTCCCCACTTATTCACTGGGTAGTTTGTATGCCGCACAGTTTTTCATCGCTGCCCAAAAGCAGATACCGGGATTGATTGAGCAGATTACAAAAGGAGATTATAAGCAGTTACTCACATGGTTACGTGATGAAATCCACCACCATGGCAGGTATTACACCAGCAATGAATTGTGTACAAAAGTAACGGGAGAACCACTGGCGTTTAAATACTTCCTGGATTACGCTACAGAAAAGTATCACCACATTTACAATGTATAAAACAAAAAGATGGTGTATCATTAGTATGATACACCATCTTTTATTCAGGCAGGTGTTTAAGCAATTCTCAGGAGGTTGATATCACCTCTTTTGTTTGGATAATGGCTTGCTGGTATAGGGATACGGTCCAGCTAATAGCAATAAAATAAATTCAATTGGCCTCGGCTTGCCATAGATGACGTTAGTTTAATTCTACGATGCCTGTTTTTCTCCAGACTTCCTGTCCTTCTTTGTACAGGATAAAAGTAGGTAAGGTAGTAGCACCCAGCGTTTTAATCACGTTCGTATCTTTACTACCGTCTACTTTTAACAGCTTTACACCTGCATTGGCTTTTAAATAAGCAGCTACCACTGGTTCCATCTTTTGACAGGGGGGACACCAATCAGCGCTTATATAGATTAATACATCTCCTTCAGAGACCTTACCGGTAAAGTCGATCAGTGTAAGCTGAGGGGCATTTGCGCCTCCTTCAACTGCAAGACCCGCCTGTTTCCAGGCAGTCAGACCACCGTCCAGTTCTACTACATTTGCGAATCCGGCTTCGCGCATCTTCTTTGCGGCGGCATTACTACGCGGTCCACTCAGGCAATACACATATACAGGCTGCTCCTTATTCAAGTATTTTATTCTCTCATTAAATTCTTCGTCACGTGTAAAGTCAGCCTGCATAGCATGCGAAAGGTGCCCACTACTGTACTCTGCCAAGGTACGTACATCAAATACCTGTACACCCGATTGTTTAATTCCTGTCTGAAATACGTCAGGTTTTACCACATTGTTATTCTGCGCATATACAGCAGTACTCACACATAAAATGAAAAAGCACATAATATACTTACACATCGTAAATTTGCTGTATATTGTTGAGCTCGTGCCAACAGTTAAAGCTGGAATAACTTTTGTGTGATTTTCTTTTCTACTCTGAACCATTAACAATTTGTTTACGTTTACTTAACGTTAGACTTATACCGGTATAACGTTAAAAAATTGAACCTTTATTTTTTAAAAACCTATGCTACTGTCGAAAGCCGAACGACACTAGCCATATCCGGAGAATGAAACACCAACGCCTAAACCTTTTTGTCCGCACCTGGTATGCTGTTGCATACACATGTGTAATAGTCCTGCTCTCTGCCTTCAGCGTCCAGGCACAAAACACAGCAGCATTTACTGCCGATAATTTTACAGGATGTGGGACTGCCTATGTACAATTTATTAATCAGTCTACTACAGGAGGCACAGCTTCCTGGGATTTTGGGGATGGAGGAGCCAAATCGGTCCTCTGGAACCCAACCCGATCCTTTACTAAACCTGGTACATACACTGTAACTCTTACAGTTACGTTTGCAGACGGTACTAAAGGGACCGCTACCCATACTGTAAATGTATATAAAAAACCAACAGCACAGTTTACTACTGATGTTACCAGCGGTTGTACACCTTTACCTGTTAAATTTACAGACCAGTCTACAGCAGGTGATGGTACGATTAGTAGTATAAACTGGGATTTTGGGGATGGTAACGGAGCTACGGGTAGTACTTCTAACTATACTTATAATGTAGGAGGCGATTATTCTGCTACGACTATCGTGACCAATAGCTATGGTTGTACCAATAGCTATTCACAGATTATTCATGCGAACGCTACCCCTCAGCCAGCATTTACCAGTAATACCCAGGGTAGCTGTAAAGCGCCGCTGAACGTTACTTTTACTAACAATACTACGATCAATACCACTGGAAATCCGGGCATTACATACCTCTGGAACTTTGGAGACGGTAGTACCAGCAGCGACATGAACCCGATTCATACGTACACGGCAGAAGGAAAATACACCGTTACGCTAACGGCTACTTCCGCGGATGGATGTTCACAAACGCTCACACAAACGGAGTATATCCAGATCGCTACGATCGCAGCGGACTTTACTATAGCAGAGAGTCTTTGTAAGGGAACGACTCTCCATTTTACCAATACTACTCAGCCAGCTCCGCAGACCGCTACCTGGACTTTTTCAGATGGCGATGTGCAAAATACAATTGACGCAGTCAAGACTTTTAATACTTCTGGTACCTATACGGTCACATTACAGGCACTGACACAGGATGGTTGTCAGGCAAATGTGACAAAGACTTTCACCATCTCGGATATTCCTACAGCTACGATTACCGCAGCACCCATTACCGCATGTGCCGTTCCTGCCAATGTGAGCTTTACGGGTGTAACCACCGGTGCTACCAGCTGGGAATGGGATTTTAACGATGGTACTTCTTCTACTGTACAAAATCCTACACATACTTATACTGCCGAAGGCAGTTATACCGTTTCCCTGCAAGCCAGCAATGCTGCGGGTTGTACAACAACCACCTACCAAACCATCTCTGTACAGAAACCAATTCTGAGTATAGATGGTTTACCAAATGGTTGTGTGCCGTTGGATGATACCTTCACTCCTATCGTGGCTACTGCCGATCCGGTAGTCAGCTGGTCATGGGATTTTGGCGATGGCAGCACTTCTACAGCAAAGATACCGACACATACTTTCACCGCACAAGGTGATTATATTGTTACCTTAACCATTACTACACAGGGTGGTTGTACGCAGACTGCTACCTTCCCGGTGCAGGTGGGCACACCAGTGGCAGTGGATTTCACTGTAGATCAAACAACCGGTTGTCAGCCTACTATTTTCCATTTCACCAACACAAGTGTTCCTAATGGTACTTCATGGGAATGGACTTTCGAGGAATCAGGCAATACCGGCAATGGTTCTTCTTCTCTGGAAGATCCGACTTATGTATGGACAAGCATCGGTACACATACTGTGATACTAACGGTTATCAATAATGGTTGCCGGCAGACACTCACCAAAACGGATCTGATCACTATCTATCCGCCATCTGCTGCATTCCTTGTACAAACAGTGAATTGTGCGAATATCTACTCCCGTACTTTCATCGATGAATCTGACTTTGGTACAAGTACGACTAAATTATGGAACTGGGATTTCGGCGATGGTACGTCTTCTACCGCCCAGAATCCAACACATGTGTATACTGCAGGTGGTACATATACTGTGACACTCACAGTTGATAATGGTAGCTGTCAGTCAGTATACAAAACGACTGTGACCATCATTGATGAAACACCTAAGATCTATTCAGATGTCACTACCATTTGTAAAAATGGTACCGTGAATTTCGCCATGGATCCCGTAACGGCCAGCCATTTCGCCAGCTATCTCTGGAACTTTGGCGATGGTAATACTTACAATGCACCGGCACAGGGCCCTATCGGTTATGTATATCCCACACCTGGCGATTATACGGCCAGCCTGGTGCTGACAGATGTATACGGTTGTCTGCACACTTCCAATACGATTCCGATTTCTGTGAATGGCGCAAATGCGAAATTCAGCATTGATACCAAACAGTGTAGAAATGTACCTGTGAGCTTTACTGATCAATCTACTACCAAGACAGGTAATACCATTGTATCCTGGACATGGGATTATGGAGATGGCAGCACTCCGGAGACTTACACTACTGCACCTACCAATATCACGCATACTTATTCAGCGATCAATGACTACCCTGTTACACTGACGGTGAAAGACAATACCGGTTGTGAAGACAGTTATACAGCAACTGTACGTATTGCAAATATGATTGCGGCATTTGGTGGTCCGGACAGCATTGCATGTCTGAATACTCCTTATCAGTTCTCTAACTCATCCATTACAACACCACTCACTTACCAGTGGGACTTTGGTGATGGCACGACCAGTACAGATGCGACTCCTGCACATACTTATACAGTGCCAGGCAAGTATACGGTATCGCTGATCATAGCTAACACTACCGGTTGTAGCGATACGATCACTACTGTTGACTACCTGCGTGTACCTAACCCGATTGCTGACTTCAGCTTCCCGCCGGTAGCGGCTGATGTATGTCCGCCAGTAAAAATTCAGTTTACCAACCTCTCCTCTGATTATGTAAGTTCTGCATGGAGCTTTGGAGACGTGAGTAGTTCTACAGAACAGGATCCGCTGCATAACTATATCAAGGCAGGTACATTTGATATCACGCTCACTGTTTATTCACAGGGTGGTTGTGCGAGTGCGGTAGCAGGACCAAAAACTATTTCTATCGCCGGACCAAATGGTAGCTTCACTGTTACACCTGAAACAGGTTGTTATCCACTGACGGTGACGATGAATGCCAATTCTACAGCGGCTATTAAATATATCTGGGACTTTGGTGATGGTCATTCAGCCACCACCACTACACCTACTTCTCCATCTTACACTTATCCACAGGAAGGTGTGTATTACCCGGTTGTATTGCTGGAAGATGACAGAGGTTGTCGCGTAGCGGCAGATGGTGATTCAAAAGTAATTGCTGATAAAGTGGCGGCTAACTTTGGTACGGATGTTACCCAGGCTTGTGATGGAGGTACTGTATTCTTCACAGATTCATCCAGCAGCGTTTCTGCAGAACTGGGTATGGCTATGACCTATGCATGGGATTTTGGTGTCACTACCAAAACTGATGATGTGAGTACAGATCAGACACCTTCTTATATATATGATGCGCCAGGTACTTACAATGTGAAACTGACTACGACCAGTTTTTATGGTTGTGTGAGCACTATCGAAAAAGCGATTGTGGTAGAACCTAAACCAGTAGCGGTGATCGATACACTGGGGCCATTGTGTACAGGTGCGACTATGCAGCTAGTGGGTCATGAAACAAAGAATATTCCTGATACCAAATGGAGCTGGCAGATACTGGGACAAAACTATTTAGTACAAACACCACCTGCTACCACCTTTAACCAGGCAGGCGATCAGTTAATTACACTGACGATCACTACTGCCAGCGGTATTTGTAGCAGCACAGCTACGAGAACGGTGAGTGTAGTAGATTATCCTGCACTGAATCCGAACCCGGCGAGCGCCAGCATTTGCCGTGGTGCTTCTATCACACTCAATGCAAATACAGATGCCGGTGTGACTATCAACTGGACAGATTATAAGATCAATGACATTCATAGTGCAAGTCCGGTAGTCAGTCCGGAAATAGATACGACCTATCATGTATCAGTGGTAAATGCAGCAGGTTGTAAGGTGGAAGGAGATGTACCGGTTATGGTATCTCAACCATTCCAGGTAACTGTTACAGATACCTTTATCTGTAAAGGTGGTTCTGCACAACTGCATGCATCAGGTGCGACTTCTTATTCCTGGTCTCCTGCTACAGGGTTGAGCAATGCTGCGGGTCAGAACCCGATGGCTTACCCGGATACGACCACTACTTATACGGTGACAGGATATGGTAAGGACGCCTGCTTTACTTCGCAGGCGACAGCGTTGGTAACTGTACATGCGTTGCCGGTAGTGAATGCAGGTCCGGATCTGACATTGGCTACAGGTAACAGTTACCTGATTCCGACTACAGGTAGTGCTGATATTACTAACATTGAATGGTGGCCGGTGAATTACCTGGATTGTGTAGACTGTCTGCAACCTACAGCTACACCAAAGACGACGACGACTTATACTGTAACGGCGACGAATACATATGGCTGTAAGGGTGTGGATGATATTACCATCAAGATGGTATGTGAATCAGGCAATACCTGGCTGCCAAATACCTTTACACCTAATGGCGATGGACAGAATGATATCTTCTACATCAGAGGTAAGGGGATCAAAACCGTAAAATCATGGAGAATATATAACCGTTGGGGACAACTTGTATTTGAGCGGACAAACTTTGGCGTAGAAGACATTACAAGTGGATGGGATGGAAAAGTGAAAGGCGTACTTGTGAACCCGGATGTGTTTGTATATGTAGCCGAGGTAGTGTGCGATACAAATGAAGACTTTACCCTGAAAGGTAACGTGATGCTGTTACGTTAAACGGCGATTACCAGATTCCTATTTAAAATTTGCCAAGCATGAGAAGGACTTGTAGAAAGCTGTTTGTGGCACTTTGTTTATGTCTGAGTTCCAGACTGATGGCACAGGATATTCACCTGTCGCAATTTTATGAAACCCCCATTCTGCGTAACCCTGCGCTGATAGGCATCTTTAACGGAGACTACCGCGTACAGGCAGTGTACAGGAACCAGTGGAACAGTGTGACTATTCCCTACCAGACAGGGGCAGTGAGCGGGGAACTGAAATTTCCGGTAGGCCGTGGAGAGGATTTTCTCACCACAGGTGCACAATTCACTTATGACAGAGCTGGTACGGCACGATTACAGTCTGTGCAGATTTTGCCAGCCATCAACTACCATAAGTCAATGAGTGATGTGAAGAACATGTTCCTCTCAGTTGGTTTCATGGGAGGTTTTGTGCAAAGACAGTTCGATGCCACCAAGCTCACTTTCAATAACCAGTATACCAATGGTCGCTATGATCCCTCTGTAGCCAGTGGTGAAGAAGGCAGACTGGCACTGCGTGGATATGGTTACTGGGATGCCGGTGCAGGTATTAGTTTCAACAGTACAATTGGTGAAGACGTCAATTATTATATAGGTGTGGCCATGTTTCACTTTACACGTCCAAGGGTGTCCTTTTATAAGGACAATAGTATTGTGATGGATCCAAAGTATACCTTCAATGCGGGTATTACCATTCCAATGGAAGACAGGTTGAAACTGATTGCGCAGTACAACCAGATTCATGAAGGGTCGTATTCGGAGTATAATGGAGGTGCCATTCTGGGTTATATGTTATATGACGAGGGTCTGGAAAGTACAAGGGGTATATACGGCGGATTGTTTGTGCGGTGGGGAGATGCGATCATTCCTACCATGCGCCTGGATATGGACAAGTACGAGATCAGTATGACATACGACTGTAATATTTCAAAACTGAAAACGGCGAGTCAGAGTTTTGGGGGATTTGAGCTGGCACTGGTATTCAAAGGGTTCCTGAATAGCAGGAACAGTACGTTGGATGCAGTGCATTGTCCAAGATTTTAATTCCCTTATTAATCCTTTACTATATTTGCCAGTCTAAAAAATATAAAATGAGCATTGCAATCGGCACAAAAGCACCAGCTTTTTCTCTGAATGATACTGAGAAGAAAAAAGTAACCCTGGAAGATTTCAAAGGACAGAATCTGGTTATCCTTTTCTTTCCGTTGGCATTTACCAGTGTATGTACAGCAGAACTGTGCAGTGTAAGAGATACCCTGGCTACTTATAACAGTTTGAATACTGCGGTAGTAGGTATTTCTGTAGACTCTCCGTTCACCCTGGGTAAATTTAAGGCAGAGCAGAACCTGAACTTCCCATTGCTGTCTGACTTCAATAAGGAAGCATCCCAGGCTTATGGTGCTTATTATGACAACTTTGTACTGGACCTGAAAGGGGTATCCAAGAGAGCGGCTTTCGTAGTAGACAAAGAAGGTATTGTGAAGTATGCACAGGTGCTCGAGTCTGCTGGTGATCTGCCAGATTTTGAAGCAATAAAGAAAACACTGGCTGAGTTGCAATAAAAATTGCCCAAAAGCGTTAATTTTTGTTAAAAACTAATGGCAGTGCTTCCTTTTTGGCCTGCCATTTGTTATTTTTACAATGATAGAATTGGTAAAGTGGGTTCCGATGTGATAATAAATATATCTAATATAAAAGATAATTTTTATTGTGCCATCACCCGCTATTTCAGAACGAAAATTAATAGATATTCGAAAAAATCTTTATCTTTACGGGTATGTGGAAAACCTTTACTCTTTTACTTACATGCTTTATACTCCTGACGACCTTAGTTTCTAAGGCGCAGACGTATAAACCTGCTTCATCAGGTACTGATGGAGTGAGTAAAATTGTGAAGTTGTACCCTAATCCTGCATCCTCGAGAATTAATTTTGAATTACAGCATA
>Ga0316604_10001487_pt1 | contig 20531 bp, 22 predicted proteins | sample OWC_soil_day20_C_FD_207650 | JGI IMG/M metagenome (GOLD analysis project Ga0316604, IMG submission 207650) | Wetland soil microbial communities from Old Woman Creek delta, Ohio, United States - OWC_soil_day20_CT | ecosystem: Environmental > Terrestrial > Soil > Wetlands | place: USA: Ohio...
CGTGTCGCTGACGCCGGAGTCGACGCACATGCTGATGTGGCAGATGAGCGACCGCGCGATCCCGCGCAGCTACCGGATGATGCAGGGCTTCGGCGTCCACACGTTCCGCTTCGTCGATGCGGAGGGCCGTGCCACCCTCGTCAAGTTTCACTGGACGCCCCGGCTCGGCACGCACTCCCTGGTCTGGGACGAAGCCAGCAAGCTGATCGGCGCCGATCCGGACTTCCACCGCCGCGACCTGTGGGAAGCCATTGAAGGCGGCGAATTCCCCGAGTGGGAACTTCAGGTGCAGCTGTTCACCGAAGAGGATGCTGAACAATGGAGCTTCGACGTCCTCGATCCGACGAAGATCGTCCCCGAGGAACTGGTGCCGCTGCGCACCGTGGGCCGCCTCGTACTCAACCGCAATCCGGACAATTTTTTTGCCGAAACCGAACAGATCGCGTTCTGCACCCAGCACGTCATTCCTGGCATCGACTTCACCAACGATCCATTGCTGCAGGGTCGGAACTTTTCCTATCACGACACGCAGCTGACCCGACTCGGCGGTTCGAACTTCGCGCAGATACCGATCAACATGCCGGTTGCAGAAGTCCACAACAACCAGCGCGACGGGTTTCATCAGCATCAGATCCACCGCGGACGCGCCAGCTACGAACCGAATTCCCTCGCGGGCGGTTGCCCGTTCCAGGCCGGCGCCGCCGGGTTCTCGTCATTTGCGGAGCGCCTGCTGGAGGCGAGCCGTGAGGCAGAGCCGGCCAAGCTGCGTGCCAAGCCGGCGAAGTTCGCCGAACACTATGCACAGGCCGCGCTGTTCTTCCACAGTCAGAGTCCTATCGAGCAACAGCACATCATCGATGCGTTCCGCTTCGAGCTGACGCGCGTGCAGACCGAGGCGGTTCGCGAGCGGGTGGTGGCGCAACTGAGGAACGTCGATGAGGGGCTGGCGCTCGCGGTGGCGAACGGACTCGGCATGGCATTGCCTGAGCCGCTGCCGCTTGTCGTGCCATTGCCCGAGGTGGAGGTCCTGCGTTCCGAAGGCCTTTCACTGCTGGCTCGGCCAGGCATCGGATCGGTTGCCACGCGCCGTGTCGCCGTCCTCGTCGCCGATGGCATGGACACCGGGTTTGCCGCGCAGATCTACATCCAGCTGAGCAGTGCCGGCGCTCTGCCTCGCTATGTTGGTCTTCGACTCGGCAAAGTCAACGGGGCCGGTGGCGCGATCCCGGTCGAGGTCACGTTCGAGGCCGCACCATCAGTGCTGTGGGACGCCGTCGTGCTGCCATCGGGTGAGTCAGCGGCCGACGCGCTCGCAATGGATGATCACGTCGCCGAGTTCGTCATGCTGCAATGGCGTCACAACAAGGCCATGCTGGTGCCCCAATCCGCCGAAGTTATCCTGCACGTTGCGGGTATCGATTCAGGCTCCGAAGTCGAGATGGACAGCAGCGAGGATGACACCGCTGCGCCCGATGCCGCAATGCGTGAGCTCGAAAGCGATCGTCAGCTCGATGCGCCGATGCCGGGCGCGGAATTCGAGGCGGCACCAGGGCTGCTGCTGATTCCTGATGCCGCGCTGCCCAAGGCCAGCGAGCCCTTCATCGTCCGCGTCGCCATGCACCGCTCGTACGAGCGCTTCAACGGCAACGCGATGCGGCCTCCGGCCACGGACGTCACGCCGAGCGGACTCCAGGAGGAGGAACTGCTGACGGCGAAGTGACGGTCGACCCTGCGCCGCAGGTCCGCAGGTCCGCAGGTCCGCTGGGACGCAGGGGCGGGAATAGCGCTTGCCGTATACCTGCTGCGGGTGCAGGTTCATCCGAAAACGTAATCGTGCTCAAAGGGAGATCATCATGCTTCGCAAATTTTTCGTAGCGGCCACGCTGATCGCTTCCGTAGGCGCCGTCGTGGGCTGCAACACCGTTGCCGGCGCCGGCAAGGACGTGGAGCGTGGCGGACAGAAGATTCAGGAAACCGCCAAGGACACGCAGAAGAAGATGTAGCCAGGTAGGTGTCGCGACTATCACGACGGAACAGGGGCATGCGCGGACAGGTTTCGCGCTCGCCCGCGCTCGTAGGACTTCCCGTCAAGGAGTGACCGTGACGTGCCGGAGATATGTGAAGTGCATGGCCACCGTCGTCGCGTGCGGCCTGTCGTTTCAGGTCTGGGCAACCCCAACGTTGCCGACGCAACCGCTGAGCGACGATGCCGCGGCCGTGTTCGATTGGCTGGTACGGGTTCGCGACAATCAGAACCTGCCGTTCATGATCATCGACAAGCGGCGGGCGCACCTGTGGGTCTTCGACCGGTCCGCGCGGTTGCAGGGCGATGCACCGGTTCTGCTGGGCATGGCTCTCGGCGACCATACCGCCCCGGGCGTGGGTGACAAGGAGTTGTCGCAGATAAAGTTCGACGATCGGACGACGCCGGCGGGGCGATTCGTCGCGGAGGCGGGAATGAACGCCCGCGGCGAGGACGTGGTGTGGATCGACTACGAGGCTGGGGTGTCCATGCACCGCGTGATAACGACAAATGCAGCGGAACACCGCGCCGAGCGTCTCGAGACGCCCACGCCTGACGACAATCGCGTGTCATTCGGCTGCATCAACGTGCCCAAGGTGTTCTACGAGGTGACCGTGTCGGCAACTGTGAAGGGCGGCAGGAGCGTCATCTACATTCTTCCTGACTCGCATCCGGTCCACTCTGTGTTCAGTCCGCTCGGGGCGGCAGCAACGCTTTCAACGTACTGAAAAGAAAGAGCCGGGCCAAAGGCCCGGCTCCGATAGACCCTACTGAAATTCAGCGAAGGTCGTTATCCGCGGTCGGCTCGCGCCGGGCGGGTGCCGGTCGTCGTGTCAGTGGGCGCATCGGTCGTCGCACGATCCCCCACGGCCCTGGTGTCGCTAGGCGCGCCGGTGGCATCCGTGCGTGCACCGGTTGTAGCTCCGGCGCCGGTCGTACCTGGCGTCGTGCCCATGGTACCCGGCATAGTGCTGGGCGTTGTCGGCGACGTGCCCTGTGTGGTGCTGGGCATCGACCCCGGTGTCGAGGTGGTGGGGCGATTGGTATCGATTGCGGTGGATCCGGTTGTACCGGTAGTGCCTGTAGTGCCTGTAGTGCCTGTAGTGCCTGTAGTGCCTGTAGTGCCTGTAGTGCCTGTAGTGCCTGTAGTGCCTGTAGTGCCTGTAGTGCCTGTAGTGCCATAAGTCTGGGCGACAGCGAAACCGGCTGCCGTGGCCAGACTCGCCGCCGCAGCGATGATCGTCTTCCTGCTCATATGAGAACTCCCTTTGACTGAATGGTTGACACGTGTCTGCTACACGTGCCGCCGAGTTGACCAGCGCGAGAAGTGCGGCAAAGCATGTGCCCGTTGAGGCCAGTGCAGTCCGCAACCTGCATCGACGCACGTGTGCGCGCCTTTAGCCCGCCGCACCCATGTGTGCTTGACGCCACGCAATCCGCAACGTACCGGGGTCACTAGCTTGAAAGCTCATCTCGGTGACCGATCCGAAAGGAACGCCATGGCAAAGACATTGATCGTTTACCACTCCCGCAGCGGGTACACGCGACGTGTAGCGCAGTCACTCGCCGCCCGGCTGGATGCCGATCTCGATGAAGTCCGGATCGTGCAAGCCCTGGAGGGTTCATTGGGCTATGCGATGTGTGCGATAGAGGCGATCGGCGGGCTGGCTCCCGCACTTCGACCGACGACAAAGGACCCGGGCAAGTACGACCTGGTCGTAGTCGGCACGCCGGTATGGTTCTGGAGTCTTGCGAGCCCCGTGCGCAGCTGGCTCGAGCGGTATCCGCTCCGCGGGCGGCGCTTCGCGTTCTTCTGCACGATGGGTGGCTCGGGCGCGTCGTGCGTGTTCTCCACGATGAAAGAGCTGGCGGGCGGCGATCCCATCGCCACACTCGCTCTGACAGACGACGAAGTGGATTCGTCGGCGCGCGCAAAGGTCGATGGTTTCATCCGCAGCCTCAAAACCGGCCGACGGCGTGCGGCCACGGCAAGAACGGCCGCCGCACACGCGGTTGCCTGACGCGCGACCGGCTGCGCCTGCGGCGCGAACTTCAGGCGCTCTCGCGAGCGCTTCGCCGAATGGCCCGGACACTCGGCCGCGTCCGGGCCGCTCGCAAAGACACGGACAATGGCGACCGTGGGCCCGAATCGCATTGTCTGCCTGACTGAAGAAACCACCGAGTGGCTTTATCTGCTCGGCGAGCAGGCGCGCATCGTCGGCATCAGTGGATACACGGTGCGCCCCCGGCGCGCTCGCGCCGAGAAACCGCGCGTCAGTGCTTTCCTCGACGGCCGTGTGGACCGCATTCTGGATCTCGAGCCGGACCTGGTGGTGGGCTTCTCCGACATGCAGGCGGCGCTTGCGGACAAACTCATCCGCGCGGGCTTGAACGTCCTTGTGACCAACCAGCGCAGCGTGGCCGAGATCTTCTCGACCATGCGCCTGATCGCGTCGATGGTGGGCGCCGCCGATCGATCGCAATCCTGGATTGCAGGCTGCGAGCAGCGGCATCGAGAGATTGCAGCCGCGGCCTCCACCTGGCCGCGGCGTCCGCGCATCTACTTCGAAGAGTGGGATGAGCCGATGATCTCGGCGATCCAATGGGTGTCCGAACTGATCTCGATCGCGGGCGGGGAGGACATCTTTCCGGAACTGGCAGCGAAAAAGATGGGTCGCGACCGGGTAGTCAGCGATGTTGCGGAGCCGGCGCGCCGGGCGCCGGATCTGATCATCGGCTCCTGGTGCGGCAAGAAGTTTCGTCCCGAGAAGGTCTCGGCGCGGCCCGGATGGGCCGATGTTCCCGCCGTGCGTGACGGCCGACTTTACGAGATCAAGTCCTGCGACATCCTTCAGCCCGGTCCGGCCGCACTTACCGATGGGCTGGAGCAGTTACACCGACTGTGCGCCACCTGGGCGATGACAGCGGGTCAGTAAGAGTGGGTCGGGTTCAGGAAGCTTGGATGAAATCAGAATAATAACAGATAGTTATGTACAATACTTAATGTCAAATATTTAATGTGATTTGGCAAGGACGGGCCGCGGGTTTGCAGGTCGCGATTCGAGACCACTTTGCCACTCCCTGTTGAGCGCGCGCGATCGTGAGCCAGACGGAGATCACTGAGAAATGCTGACCGTCAGCTACGCGCGGCACGGTCGGTGATCGGGGAAACCTGACGCGGCCGAGTGAACCGCAATCTCCCGCGATTGCGGCCATCGCCGTGTTCGGCCACCATCGGGATCAACGGTCAACCCACCGCTTGCCGCCGCCCTGAACAGCGTCGGCGAGCGGCCCGCGGCGTGCCCTGCCTGCCCACATTTCCTTGGGCGCGAGCGCCGCGTCCGCTGTCGGGCGTTCCTGCGGGTGCCGAAGATCAACGACCTCGGACTTCTGGCGTGCCGAGGAGGTGCCCGTGAGTGATCCGGTGTTGCAGAGTCAAATCGAGGCCGCGCGGGCCTACGAGGCGATGTTCGTCCCCGGGCTTTTCGGTGAATGGGCGCCCAGGCTCGCAGCGGCAACCGGCATCCACCCGGGTCAGAGGGTGCTCGACGTCGCCTGCGGCACCGGCGTTCTGGCGCGTGCCGTTCAGTCATTGAGCGGTCCGACGGGATACGTGGCCGGCCTCGACCCAAACCCGGGCATGTTGGTTGTAGCGAGAGATCTTGCTGACACGGTGGACTGGCGGCTGGGCGTGGCCGAGTCGATACCGTTCCCGGAGAACACGTTCGATGCCGTGGTGAGCCAGTTCGGGCTCATGTTCTTCGACGATCGCCGGCAAGCCCTGCGAGAAATGCTGCGGGTGCTGACCGCCGATGGGCGACTCGGCGTCGCCGTGTGGGACGCCGTTGCAGCAATGCCCGCGTATGCCGATGAAACCGCACTCCTCGAACGGCTTGCGGGCAACCAGGCCGCGAATGCGATTCGTGCGCCGTTCGTGCTGGGCGACCGCCAACAGCTGTCCGAGCTGTTCGGTCAGGCTGGAGCGGCCTCCGTGGCAGTCGCCACCCATGAGGGCGTTGCCCGGTTTCCGAGCATTCGCACCATGATCGAAGCCGACCTGCGGGGATGGCTGCCGGTGATGGGCGTCAAGCTCACTGAGGAACAGATCGGGAGCATTCTGCGGGAGGCCGAACACGTCTTCAGTCGGTACTGCGGTGCAGACGGGGGCGTCCAATTTGCCACTCGAGCGCACTTTGTGACCGCGGTCCCGTCCTAACTTTAGCGGGAGTAAACATGGATCCACGTTCGCCATTGCCGACCAAGCGCCTTGCCTCCGGAACGGTGATCGCCCAGGCGCGCGATTGGCAGACCGATCCGGTCACGCTCGATTCGCCGGCTCTCGAAGTGATGACGGACCTGACCACCGTAAAGGCGGCAACCGTCGGCCCGTCAATGACTTTGCGTCAGGCCGAGCAGACGATGATCTACTTGGGCGTGCGTACGCTCTTTGTTGTCAGTGAAATGCCGGCCATCGAAGGGCTGGTGACGAGCACTGACCTGCATGGCAATCAGCAAATGCGCCTGGTGCAGCAGAGAAACATCCGGTACGAGGAACTGTGCGTTGCCGACGTGATGGCCGGGCTTTCAGACCTGGATGCGATCGACTATGAAGCCATGAAGGCGGCTACGGTCGGCAACGTCGTCGCCACGCTGCGGCGCCACGGAAGAAACCATTTACTGGTGAGCGAGGCCACCGCTGGCGAGCAGCGGCGCCGGGTGCGCGGCGTGATCTCGCGCACGCAGATCGAGCGGCAGCTCGGGTTGCCGGTTCCGGTAACCGAAGTTGCGAACACCTTTGCCGACGTCGTGCAGATGCTTGCGTGAGTTCCGCGCTGAGTCGTGGACCCGGTCATCATCACCGGCTCCGCTGGATGAGCGCGGCGGCGACCGTTAGTGGTGCTTCGCCCTAGGACGGTTCGCGACCCGCTGCTGCGATCCGACGCGACAGAAAGCAGTGCTTCAACAGCCGCTCGAAAGCGGCTGTTCAACGGCCGGCTAATAGGGCCTTGATTGTCGGGTGAGGGTCGCGACACTGGGAAACCTGCGACGCCAATGGCGCGGAATCTTGCCCTCACGAGGCGTCAAGTGTGGCGCATCAGTCTTGTCGTTGTAAGAATGGGGCCGTCCTGTTTCAATCGGCCGAACGCCCGAACGGCGCTCTGCAGTTTGACCCCGTGAGGGTCAACGCGAACACTCACACGCGAACGATTCGTAGCGCCCGCCAGTGCGGCGCCAGCCAGCAGAAAGGCGAGCGCATTGCATGGAAGATGGGCGTCAGCCGCGACCGACTTTTGCGCAATGCTGACCCGCGGATCCGTACTGACGGGGACAGTGATAAGTCCAGTGCGCAGGACGAAATAGTTGACGCCGCTTGCGGCTATCACTTCATCGGCAGCAAGCTTAAGTTCCCGCCACCGAATCTCCGCCCAGGTAATACCGGTGCGCTGAACCGATCCGCTGTAGCCCACCGAAATCCACCGACCAGGCAGACCGGCCCGCCTGGCGAGTTCGAGGCAGGCTGACAGGCTGTCAACCTCAAGTTGCCATGCGCCGGGCGACAAGCTTCTTCGATCCCCGCCGGCGAGGTAGATCACATGAGCCGCGCGCTCAATCAACGGAGCAAGCGTTTGTGGCTGCTCCACGTTGGCGAAAGCAACCTCGGCAGAGGCCAACGACGGTTCGGAGGCAAGGCGATCCGCGCCGCGCACGCAGGCGATGACCGGCACCGACGCGGCACACAGATAGCGCAGAACATAACGGCCCGTCTGCCCGCTTGCTCCGACGAGAAGAATCGAATCCCTGAAGCTTGTTCTTCCCATACGGCGCATCGACGGTCGTCGTTGTCTCGGGGCAATCAGCCTTCAGGACAACGGACTGCGTAATGATCGAACGCCTGCGGCGCGGCCGCGACCCCATGGGTCCGCGACCCATGCGTCCGCGACCCACTAATGTGGGATTCGCTGGAGATGCACCGTTGAGGGCCCCAATCCGGGGTGTCGCCTATCGGGCAAGCAGACTGGGGGCCGCGCCGAAGAGCGGGCACCGCGTGCGTCGTCCGGCGTGCCTGACATTCGCCTGACTCTCGAGTTGCGGGCTCGCCGAGGCCGGCCGTTTGCAGACCTCGGCCGCAGCGTCCCCATGCGTTCCGTCAGATCTGCTGCGCTACCGAAGCGACGGCAGGCATGTCCTTACGTAACGTGTTCAGTTGCTCCTTGGCAGGGTGTTTCCAGTCAGCCGCCGTTCGCATGCGATGCGGTGGCGCATCCGTTCGTCAATGAGCCCCTCAGAAGGGATCGGGGTATGGAAGCCATCAGCCTTGTTGGCTCTGGGTCATGCGCTCGCAGTATTCGCGCAACTGTTCAGGCAGATCGTCCGGGCACACGCCGCAGCGGCGGTTGCCGGGCACCGCATAGTCGATGAACTTGGGATACGGCAGGTCGAGCCCGGACATGATGGTCTTGAACTCTTCCAGCGTTCGGCCGTGACCCAGGCGCGGATTGCGGCTCTTCTCCTGGCCGATCGAAGAGACTCGACGGTGCTGGTAGTCATGCGCCGGATAGACCAGCACGTCATCGGACAAGGCGAACAACTTCTCGGTCACGCTCTTGTAGAGGGCTGTGGTGTCGCCGTTCTGGAAGTCGGTGCGGCCGCAGCCGTCGATCAGCAAGGCGTCGCCGCTGAACAGGCGGTCGTCGCATCGGTAAGCGAAGTGGCCGTCGGTGTGACCTGGCGTGTGCAGCGGCTCAGCAGTGATGCCACCGAGTTGCAGCGGCTTGCCTTCCTCGATGCCCACGTCGACGCAGGGCAGCCGGTCGATCGCGGGCGCGGCGATCCGGCTGCCGACACGCTGCTTCAGATGCAGCGCCGCGGTGATGTGATCGGCATGGATGTGGGTGTCGAGCGTCAGCGCCAGCGTAAGCCGCAGCGACTGCAACACCTGCAAATCGCGGTCGATGGCGTTGACCACCGGGTCGATCAGTATCGCCTGCCCGGTGGTCTCGCAGGCCAGCAGGTAGGTGTAGGTGCTCGACACCGGTTCGAAGAGTTGCCTGAAGATCATGGTCAGCTTTCCTTCAACGGCTTGAAAGGCTTCGGCGCGCCGCTGGCGCCGCGCACTTAGCCCGCGACCTCGCGCCGTTTGGGGGGCCCGCGATCCTGCGAGCTCTCGGCACTCTAACGGCAGCACAGCGCGAGCGACAGCGGTCACGACGTAGCCCTTGTGGAGGTCAGCTTTCAAGTCGAGCGCAAGTTCGTGCCCGACGGCTGCTTGCCTTACCACCCTAAAGTGGCTAGCTGGCCAGGTTATGGGGCAACGCAGTGGGCAGGGCAATTGCATCCGCCCCGTAGCAACCGCGGAGGATTGAATGATCACGAAGCTCGAGAAGGAATTGCGCCGAGAAATCGAGGTCGACGGTGCGGCCTACGTCGTCAGCATCTCAGCCCTGGGATTGAGGCTGGTCCTCAAGGGGCGGCGCAAAGGCCTTGAACTGGAATGGAAAGATCTGATCAGCGGCGAAGCGGCGCTGGCAACGGCATTGAACGCCTCGCTCGCTGGCCGGGCACTCGGGCGCCCTTAGAATCGGCCCCTCGCTGGGCACCACCCGCTAAGCCATCTCCATCTCTTCGTACGACAACTCAAGCGTTTCGAGCAGCACTGCTGACGCTTGTGCATCCAGCGGCGAGTAGCGGATCCGAAGCGGACGACAGCCTCTAAATACCCATGCGGCCACGGGGCTGCGCCGGTCTTCGCCGAGCAGTTCGACCGTCACGGTACGGGCCGTCGACCGGGAGGCGCGCCGCGCCTTGTTCCAAAGCTCGTAAACGGCGAGGGATCCGTCAAATCCACGACTCAGTACCAGGGGCTCAGGCAGCTGTGCGCCCGGGTCTGGGCCCCTCTTGCTGGACCGGTCGATCTGGAACGGCGGAAGCTCAACGACGTTGAAGCCGATCGATGTACTGCCGGAGCCGCCAAAGCGGACGCGGAAGTTGCAGCTGCTGTAAGGCCGGTCCCTTGCCTGCGCCATGTCCTACTCGATCTCCAGCCGCTCGTACGCGAGGACGATCTCTTCGACTGCGACGTCGTTGCCCCTGGCGTTCAGGGGACCGCTGGTGTGCTTGATGATGCGGGCGCGCAGCAACTTCCACGTCATCACCGTTGCGGTATGGTCCTCACTCTGCAGGCTGATCGTGACGGTCCGCAGCGCTCCCTGGTCACCGTTGCGGACCTGGTCCAGCCACTGGTAGAGGTGAGAAGCGCCCACGATGCCCCGGCGCAACACCACATCGCTCACCTTGTTCAATCCGGTGATCTTCGTCACCGAGTTCTCGCGGGCATTCCCGTTGCGGTACTCGATGACGTCGACCGAGGTTCCGAGTCCGCTCACTTCCTCGAATCCGGCACGGTGTCCGTCGGTCACCCCGTCGCCGAGGTCAACGAGGAAATTGAACTGCGCATAGGGGCGTTCCCGTTCAACGGCCATCGGATATTTCCTCTCGCAAACGCAATCGTGGTTGGCTGTCGCTCCGAACTGACGCTACTACTCGCCCACGGGGCATGTCCAGCAGCAACGATGGCACCAATCAAGTCATCGAGACCACTTCGAACCGGCAGACCGCACCATGCAGTCTGCCGCCAGAGTACGCCGGACATGCCTACCGCACCCGCGCGAGGTTTCGCGGCACTCTGGCGCGATGCGATGGCGAACTGGGCTATATTGGATTCGCTTGTCGTGGCACTGAGCCGGCGTTGTCGTTGGTTCAGGCGTCGCGGGAGCGCAAGGCCCGGAGGGGCAGGGAGCACGGAATGGCCGCGCAATCCTCATCGAAAAGCATTGATGTGCAGAAAGTCATCTCGGGTGCTGCGGAGCTGGAAGTGAAGGCGCTCCTCGCCGGAGTCGAATATCTGCAGGTCTGGATCAGCCAGGCCGGAAAGCTTGCCGGCATTGCGGGCGACACGTTGCAGGCAATCAAGAACGACAAGGGTTCGCTATCCGAAACCGCGCGCCGATTGACCGACTTCGGCAAACAGAATGCGGAAGTCTTCGCGGACTTGTCGAGCAAGATGAGCAAGAGCTATTACAGCGAACTCGACCGGATCGTCACGGCCGTCACGTCGAAGCCCGAGAAGCCGAAATCGCGCGTGAAGACCGAAGCGCGCTCTCCGGCCGCAGGGAAGGTGTCACGGCGAAAGGCGCGCGCGAAGAAAGCCGGTAAGAAGGGTTAAAGGCCCGGCACACGCCCACGCATGCACTTCGCGGTCGAACGCCGGGTCCTCGAGCATGACTTGCGTTCCAACGGCGAACAGTTGATCACACGCAAGGAAGCCCGCCTTCTCATCGCTTCCGGCTACTACCGCGAAAGCACCGGGTCTCCGCACGCCGCCACCCATTTCCGGCGCTCACTGAGCGACGGCTCCTGTCTGCATCTGGTTCTCGAGAGGCGTCGCACGCGACTGCACCATGACGCCTTCGATCCGCACGCCAACCCGATGTCCCTGGGCATGCATCTGATGCACGAAGCCCGCTCCGAAGCGGTGTCCTACGGTGCCCTGGCGTGGAGCGTCATCAAGCTGCTGGCACGATAAGCGCGCTTGTTGGGGCTCTGTCCGCCTCATCCGGCGCCGCGTCAGGGGACAGTCCCGGTCAGGCGCGTGTCCAGCAGTTGCGACGCCGCGTCGACCAGCTTGCGGAAGTGGGTGGACAGAATGGCGCCGGTGATGGCCTGCCAGCCTGCGGAGGGCTGCGGCGCCACGACCGCGAGGTCGAGTTCGATGCGTGTCCCTCGGCCACCCAGCGCCGGCAACAGTTGCATGGTTCCGTCGCACAGCGCAGACCCCTTCAACGATCGAGGCCTCACCTCCCAGCGACTCGTGTACTCGCGCTCCCGCCATTCGGTATGCGTGGTCCATTCCATCAGCCCCGCGTCAATGTGATGCGCCAGGATGGCCGGTACGTTGGCGCGGGCCCGCCACAGATGCGCGCAGTGAACGAGGCCCTCGCGATCGCTAGTCCGGCTCTTCAGTTCGGCGCTTTCGATGTGCTCGAGGAACGGTGCGAGTTCGCACGTCCGCTCGCACAGCGCATCCCAGACGAGAGCCCGGGGGTGCATCGACACCATGACGAGGCGTTCCGTCACGAAGCGAGCTGCCTGGTGAACCGGGCTCGCGCAGAGCGGACTTCAGGCGACAACTTCAGCTTTTCCATCACCGAATCGGCGATGTACGAGCGCACCCACAACCACGCGATGGCTTCCGAGAGTGCCCGCCGGGCGGGCGCCGGGGCGTAACCCAGCGCGGACAGGCGTTCGTGGCTGTACCAGTAGAAGCGCCCGGACATCTTGGCCTCATCGCGCGTGACCTGGGGCCGGGTTCCGGTAAGCCGAGCTGACGCCTCGGCCGCAGCGGCCGCGAGGTAGGCCGCCGTGTGATTGAGCACCAGGGAAGGGCCGAACGTGCCCGTTAGCTCGGAAATGAGTCGATGGGCGTCTTGCCAGGTGAGGTTCTCCGAACCCAGCACATAGCGCGCCCCAGTCTTGCCCTGTTCGGCGGCCAGCATGTGCCCCGCAGCGACATCCTGGGCCGAGACGAAGTTGCAGCCGCCGATGAACGTCGACCGAAACGGATCATTCAGGTAGTTGACGATATTGGCGTTGCTCGGACTGAGCCGGTAATCGAAACCGCCCACGACCAGCGTGGGACAGACCGCAACCACGTCGACTCCGAACTCCTCGCCGCGCCTGAACGCCGCGGCTTCCTGGGCCATCTTGGAGCGCGTGTAGGCGGACGGATCCGGCTCGTCGGCAGCGTTGTTCTCGTCCAGGACCTGGCCGCGGGCCGTGGAGCCGAGCACGACGGACGACGAAGTCACCACGACCCGCTGCACGCGATTCTTGCGAGCCGCTTCCAGGACATTGCGCGTCCCACGTTCAGCGAGATCGCGTTGATCCTCCGCACTCATGCCCCAGTAGGAGAAGACAGCAGCCGCGTGAAAGACGACGGAACAACCCCTGGCCGCGGCGTCCAGGCTCGCCGGATCGAGGATGTCGCCTTCACACCGTTCGAGGGGAAGCTTTGCAAGACTTCGCACATCGCTCGACGGCCGGACCAGCACGCGCACCCGGTGCGAGGCGTCAAGCAGCGCGCGCACGAGGTTGGTGCCGACGATGCCCGTGGCACCCGTGACCAGGACCTTCATGGACGCACTGGGTCGGCCGCAGCAGGGTTCGCCATGCGATCGAGGTCCTTGTGCATGGCGTCGGCGAGTCCCGTGAGGAAGTCGGGCGCATCGCGCGCGAGTGCGGCCAGGCCGGCGACGATCGCCTGTTCATCACCGCGCGTTCCACCCTGCTTCGTACCCGCCGCGGTCGCCTCGAAGTGCCGGAAGCCGTCGCGGTCGGTTTCCTTCGGGCGCGATGCTGTTCCGGGAGCAGGCGTGGCGCCGCCGAAGAGCCACTGCCATAGATCGCCCACGTCGCCGCGGTGTCTCAGCAATTCGGCCACGGCGGCCGCGGCAGTGGCCAGGTAGCGGGGCAGGTCCCGCGTGCCGGTCGCATCGGTCTCGCTCGTCGCCGGAAGGTCGTGGCCAATGCGGAAGTCGCGGCCGTCGTAGGCGGCCTGCAAGTTGGCCATTGTCCCTTCGAAGAATGTCGTGTAGGCACTTTCGACAATCGGATCCCGTATGCCGGGCGCCAGGTTCACGTCGAAGACCTTGAAGACGAGCGGCAGGGCGAACTGTTGCCGGGCAAAGACGCGGACCGTGGTTTCTCCGGCAGACGTCCGACTGAACGAAACGCTCCCATCGTCAAAGCGCGCGCTGTCGTTGGCGCTGCGGACCGTACGCCAGTAGATGACCTGTCGGTCGCTCTCGTACCTAATGCTCTGAAGCTTCTCGACATCGATGACTTCGCCGCCGAACAGCACGATCCAGTTGGGCTGCTGCAGGTACAAATTGCGCTCTGCCTGCTGCACGATGCGCCGGCGCCTGTCGCGGCGGATCGCCACCGTGGCCCCGCCGATGTAGTCGTTCATGTATTGGATCGACCGCGTGATGTCGACCGCCGCCACAAAGCTCTCGAACGCGATGGGGAACACGTGGCTGCACGAGAACAGCACCGAACCGTCGACGAGGCGCCAGCGCAGGCCGATGCGGTTTGGCGGAGCGCCCTCCAGCAGGAGCTCGTAGGGCCGGAGGTAATCGGGAATCGACTCGTAGTCGGCCCGGTCGTAAGCGGCGGGGTCGATCGTGAGGGGGGCGACGCGGCGGCGCAGCTTGTCCTTCGAGAACATCGTGTGCTGCGCCCCGATCGCCGAATCGATGCGCGCAATGAAGTAGTTGAGGAGCACGACGGCCCAGAACGAGCGAGGGTTGTCGTCAAGCCGCGTCATCAACGGCGATACGAAGGAATTGATGCGGTCGTTGTAGAAGTCCTTCAGCGGAAAGCGCTCGCGATCGACCGACTGGAACCACGCGCCGGCGATCTGGCCCAGCGCGTCCGAGCCATTGCGCAACCGGGCGGAGTGGGCAATCAGTGGATGAACATTGCGCCACAACGGGTACGGTCCGAGGTCGCCGTCGATCTCGTAGCGTGCCGGCAAGCCGACAGTGCGCAGCGCCAACGCGTTAACCGGCGAGGCATAGGGGTCGACGCCCATCTTCGCGGCACCGGCCCAGTCGGCCAGCAATGCATCGGGGCTGGCGATGAACGTGTGGGTCTGCATGGCGCGCGGCGCACGATGGCCCGCACCGCCATGGCTGCTGGTGTATCCGTCGATGAGGTTGAAGTGAGGCGGTGCCCGGCGAAGCACCTCGAGACAGTCTTCCGGCAGTGAACGGCGCCGCGGTGCGCCGCGGGCATTCTTCGTGGCGGTCACCCCGGCCAGGTTGTGGACGCAGAGCGCAAACACACTGTCCTCATGCGTCTTGTTCTTTGCGAAGTTGATCCGGTAGTCGGCGTCCGCCCAGTGCGCATTGATGGGGGTCACGGGGCTGTCTGCGGGCTGGGCCGGCGCCGCAATTGCATCGTCGAAGCCGACGATTTCGTAGTGTCTGCCCTTTGTCGTCGCGAACCGATAGCCGACGAGTTCGGGCACGACCAGCGCATCGCGATTGTGGAGCCATGCGTCCGGGTCGTTCCGCCCGTCGATCACCACCACATTTGTGAAGCCACTGTCATGCAGCAGGTCGACGAGGTGCTCGACCAGTGCCGGGTCGGTGCCGCCGGGCGTCCGTTGATCATAGAAATCGAGATCGGGCTTGATGGCAATGCGAAGCTGGCGTCGGCGCAGACGCGCCGACCGGCGCGCCTGCTCGATGTGGCGCCAGAACCCGGCGGCCTCCAGCGCCTGTTCGAGCAACGCCGGCGGTTGTGCGCCGAGCTGCTGCGTGATGTTGACGCGAACGGATGGGGCAGGCGAGCCGCGCTCCGCGGACGGCGTTGCCAATCGCCACTGAGTGGGCAGGCGATGCCCGGCCGGGGCGTCCGCCTCTTTTGCCTTCGTTCGCATCCCCACCCGTAGCCCCCGCTCTGTCGGGTACACGATCGATGCCGGACCGGCCGATCGCTTTCGTGATGTGCCCGTTGTCGATGGGTTATAACGTAACGGCTCGTTCGCGGCCACGGGGCCGGACGTTTCTTCCATCGCCTGCCATGAAAGAGTATCCGTACCGCTTCCACATCGCCCTTGATGGCAACGGGCTCAACGGCCTCGAGGGGATGGCAGGCGTCTGCCAGTTTCTGTTCGATCCGGCCGATAACGCGTATGCCTACAAGGTGAGCTACTACAACGGTATCGCGGGTGGCCATGCCGTCAGCGTCAACCCCGGCGGCACGATCGGTTTCCTCGGCAACACTGGCCAGCACCTGATGCTTTACGACGCACGAAATTCGGAGCACCTGGCACGCCAGTCCACACTGCGTTTCGAAACCAACGACACCTCGCTGCGCGGAAGCACGCACGCCGTCTGGCTCTCGGATCAGGAGTTCGTCACCGCGATCGGAGATTTCTTCTACCGCTTCGACGTCCGCGATCTGGCGGAGGGGCAGAAGCTCGGTCCGCATAAGGTCAAACTGCCTCACGCGATCAAGCTGACGGCATCGCGCAGGTACCTGGTGTACGGGTCGATGGATCATCCGCGCATGACCGACGGCGAGGCGCGCGAAGTCGGAATCTTTGATCTCGAGACGGGCACTGCCCGACGCATCGAACTGCCGACAACCTGCTGGCACGTCGTCGCAGATGCAGACAGGGACATCTTTTACAGCCTGTCCTTCCGCGTCCTGCCTCAGGCGTATGTGGACTATCACGAGTGGGCGATGGCCTACCTGAAGGAATACGCCTACGAGATCGATGCTCCGACCGGACAGGTGCTGCGACACTGGGCCTGCAGCCGCGACGTACCGGCGCACATCAACTCGGACGTGGCGCTGTCCGATCGCGAACTGATCTTCTGCACCGGCGCAAGCCAGACGATCGTGTTCATCGATCGCGACTCGTTTGCGCAGTTCCGAATGATCGACGAACGTCCGGATCTGGACACGCTGTTTAAGAACCGGCGGGCGGTCGGAAGGCAGATCGCCGACGCGTTGTCGCGTGGCAGTCCCGTTCCGGACAGCCGCCACTTCGTCAGCGCCCTGCGGTTATCGCGTTTCGCCGTTCTCGACTCGGTGTATGCCTGCCAACTGTCCGACGACCAGTCACTCCTGTTCACCGCCAACCGCGGCCTGAACCACATCACGGTGTACGACTATCCGTCGAACGAAGTCCGGCTGCAGGTGAAGATGCCGGACTTGCAGGAGTACGTGTCAGTGCCCAAGTCGGCGGACCCGCGGCTCGGTTTCCATCATGGTTATCTTTGCAGTCCGAAGCCTCGCGAAGTCACGCCGGCACCTCGAGCGGGCAGGCGCCGCACACCGTCTACTGTGTGAGCGGTGCGCCGCTCGCGCTTCAGCGAAGCGCAGCCGACTTCAGAACGGTCGGGGTCAGTTCGACGGTTTGCGCGTTCGAGGCCCACCAGAGGTGACCGTCCTGGATAGTGCAGGTCACCTCCATCGAGCGGGAAGCCAGCGACTCGAGCGCACTCGTGTCGGCGTCCGTGAGCGTCAGTACGCTGAGATTCTCGAGCCGTTCGAGGTCCGGCGCCAACGCACTCCACCAAGTGTCAAACCGTCGGTCGCCATATGCGACGATGACCACCTGGTCGGCACGGCCGCTAGCTTTGCGAACTTCCCTGACATCAGGCAGACCGACGTCGATCCAGAGCTGAATCGCACCTGTGGCGTCACGCTTCCAGAGATCGGGTTCGTTTTCAGTCGAAAGGCCCCGCCCAAAGCTGAGGCCGTCGTCGGAGTGAAGCGCAAACGCCAGCAGGCGCACCATCATGCGCGCCGCGGTTTCCGAAGGGTGACGGGCCAGGGTCAGGGAATGGCGGGCATAAACCTGGCGATCAAGATCGGCAACCGACAGTTCCGCCCGATAAATGGTTGAGCGCTGTGCCATGGCGGATTGTATGCAGCAGGGCGCCGCATCTGAGGGCTGCATGTGGCCGCTGTCGACCGAGATGGCATGGACACTGCCCTCCCTTCGGGGATGAAGGGCCAGGCGATGAAGGGGCCCTCCAGGAACGGCATCGAACTGCCAAAGTGGAGTTGTGACACAACCACTTGAGGAACGGAGGGCCTGAGATGAATGCTACGACGTACGGATTGGATGTGGCAAAGCGCGTGTTCCAGCTGGACTGGGTTGACGCACCGACTGGTGAGACCGCCCCGTGACGACTGCCTGTTGCTGTAGTTGCGCCATGCACGATGATCGCAGCTGCGCCACTGACAAGCCCGCGACCTTGTTTTCGTGCTGCCGCGCCGCCATCGAATTTGCCGAAACCTCTCCGCCGGTCATCCATTTCGCCGATAGTCATCCCGTGAGTTGGCCGGCGTCGGCCGACTCATCGCGAAATCTTGGCAGTCCCCCTCTACCTGATGGGGAACATCCCCCGTATTCAGCGTGCTCTGACTTTGCTATCAAGGTCCCATTGTCCGCCTGCCAAAGCTCCTGACCGAGGCCATCTTTCCATGCCTGGATTTCGCGTTGCCCTTGCTGTGATGATCGCGCTACCGACGCTGTCCGCGTCGGCCCAGATCTACGGCGGTCGTACCGCTGACGATACGGTGGTCCTGTCAAATTTTCGGGGCGCGGACACTCCGACAATCGTGATCTCGGCGTCTGCGGGGCCCATTGCCGGCCGGGCAGCAGGAGCAGCGGGGCAAGGTGCCACGGCGACGTCCCCGGCGAGACAGGTGATCACTTCGATCGTGAACGATGTCGCACAGGAGGTGGAAATACCAGTGCACCTGCTGCACGCAGTGATCGCGGTCGAGTCGGGCTATAACGCGAAGGCCGTGTCGTCCAAGGGCGCGCAGGGTCTGATGCAACTGATGCCAGCAACCGCACGTCGATTTGGTGTGATCGACCCGTTTGATCCGCGCGACAACGTGCGTGGCGGCGCGCTTTATCTGAAGTGGCTTCTCGACCTGTTCAGTGGCGACGTGCCACTGGCGATCGCGGGTTACAACGCCGGTGAGCAGGCGGTGATCCGAGCTGGCTACCGCATACCTCCGTACGCTGAGACACAGCGATATGTGCCGCGCGTGTTGGCAGGCCTGTAGCGCGTGGTCCAAGGCGGACGAGATCCGAACGGACGCCATCGAGTTGGCACGCCGGTTACGACCACCTGTTCTACGGCCCGCCCAGCGCGACGCACACGCACTCGCCGCTGCAATGTTTGATTTGACGCACACACGTGTGTTCTGACGGTGGCCCGAACACGCGATTGCCCATGCACTAGTGGGACGTTAACTTCAATTTGAATGTGAGCAGCAGTTAATACGCTCATCCAAGACAAGACGCGTTATAGAGACGACCTGATGGAAATGGCGCGCAGCCATGAAACGGCCCTCGACGAAGCCATCGCGGCGCTTCGGCTTGACCGCAGCGGGCAAATTGTCGATGCGACCATAGAAGCGGCTTCGATGCTCGGTTTCGGAGCAGGGGAGCTTAACGGGCGCACGCTGAGCGATCTCGCGGCCGAGCAGTGGCGCGAAATGGCCGGCGACGCGACGGCGCGAATTCTATTGGGCGATGCCCGGTCGTTTCAATTGATGCTGCGTGGCAGGAGTGGTCGCCGGACACTCGTGCAGATGGCCTCCAGGCGTGTCGAGCAGGATGACGAGGTGAGCTACGTGCTCGCGTGGTCGGAGCAGCCTTCTAGTCTCAACGCCGAGTTGAAGAATACTGATGCGCCGGAGTTGCGACGGCTCGCCAATGGATTGCTGCGCAACCGGGAACTAGAACGCTCGCGTGTTGCGACGGAGCTCCACAGCGGAGTCGTGCCGCTGGTCGTGATTTCGAAGTTCATGATCGAAGAGGCGATGCGACGCGTCAGGGATGGCGGGCAGGAAGAGGGGGTTGATTTGCTGAACGGCGCGATCGACCGGCTGCGCGATGTGCTCGACGATTTGCGACGAATCTCCACCGAACTGCGTCCCAGCCTGCTGGATGACCTGGGCCTGCTGCCGACGCTCGAGTGGCTCTGTCGTACCTTCGAGCAGACGTACCGCACTGTTCGGGTAGAGCGCCGGATTTCGGTGACTGAACTGGAAGTGCCGGAGCATCTGAAGCTCGTGATATTTCGCACTATTGAGGAGCTGCTGGCCAATGTGGCACAGCACGCGAATGCCTCGCGCGTTCAGGTTGTGCTGGCGCGCAAAGCAAATGAGTTGCGCTTGTCGGTGCAGGACAATGGGGACGGTTTTGATTCCACGCTGTTTGGTTACGGCGTGCACCACGTTCGCGGTATCGGCTTGCGTAGCATCCGCGAGCGGATGGAGACAACCGGTGGTCGCTTCGCGCTCGATTCGACGCCGAACAAGGGGGCGCGGATCGGTGCGTCCTGGGCGCTGCCGCCGCGCTCAGCGTCTCAGTGAGTGAGTTGCCGCACGCCGAGGTCAGCGTTCAGGACTTGCATTAGGCGTGGTGCCTGAGTTCCTCAGACTTCGTTCCGCTGCAACTTCTTCGTCTGCGCAGTCGTCGTGCGTGCCGTTGCTGTTGCGAACGCCGTCCAATTCGGGGCTGCGACCATTTCCGAACACGCGGTCTATCGTACCCGGTCGCTCAATCAGGCCGCGTTCGAGGGCCACGAGAGTGAGCTCGCCCACATTGGCGAGACCGAGTTTGCGCATCAGATTGCCGCGGTGCTTTTCGACTGTTTTCGGGCTCACGTTGAGGAACTCTGCCGCACTGCGGTTGGTGCGACCTTCTGCGATCAACTTCAGGATACCGCGCTCGCGCGCAGTGAGCTGCTCCCAGGGCGAGATCGGACGCGGGGTCGTGCCGCGCTGCAGAAAGGTGTTGACCAGTTGCCCGGACACATCCGGACTGAGAAACTTCTTGCCGGCCATTACGCTGCGGAGTGCGGCCAGCAGTTCCTCGTAAGAGACGTCCTTCATCACATAGCCG
>Ga0316604_10001489_pt1 | contig 20516 bp, 18 predicted proteins | sample OWC_soil_day20_C_FD_207650 | JGI IMG/M metagenome (GOLD analysis project Ga0316604, IMG submission 207650) | Wetland soil microbial communities from Old Woman Creek delta, Ohio, United States - OWC_soil_day20_CT | ecosystem: Environmental > Terrestrial > Soil > Wetlands | place: USA: Ohio...
ACCAGTAGCATAGCTAGATAAATGTTTTAGCGCAATCTCCTGATTGCCACCATTAATATTCCCGGCAAATACGGTAGTACCTATTGATGAAACCAGGTACAAAAGTGATGCCGCCAAAAATGTCCATGCCTTCGTTTTCAAAAATCTTCCTCCTTGTATAATCCTCTTTACATTATTATACATTTCAGAAGAAGAAGTTTGATTATGAAAAGTTTAAGTTTCCGTTAAGATATCATCTGTGAAGCGGAGAAAAGTGTCAATAGGACGGGATTAGAAGCAAAATAAACGTCCCTTTGCTTCTAGTACTTACCATTATCAGCGACATAAAACAACAAGGATGACGAAAAGAAACTTGCCAGTGTCGTAAACATCCGCGTCATGTACTGAAAAGTAAACATATATACTATTGGAAATTTGGCAATTGGCTAAATGAATTCTTTGGACATTTGAACATTTGGTACCATTCTTCTATTTGAGATTCAGGATAAATTTTCAGGAGCTCAATAATGAGACGAGCAAACTCAACCGAGCCTCCACCGCTAGCCGTTATTATATTACCATCGCGAACTGCAAAATCAACAACATAATCAGATTCATTACAATAGTCTGGTACAAATTGATCTAGAAAGCCAGGGGCATTGCTTGTATGTCTAATGCTTCTTAAAAGCCCGGCTCGAGCCATCGTTATTGTAGCTCCGCAAATTGCTGCTATTGGCACCCCTTGTTTATGAAAGTCAATTAACATACTTTCAAGAATCTCAATATAATTAAAGTACTTCCTAAATTCAGGTTTTTTCTTTTGCCACATTTCGTCACCTGGTAATAGTAACAACAGTGTGTTATCGTGGCTAATCTCAGATAAAGTTATATCTGGCGTTACCTTTAAGCCACCCATAGTAGTAATTGACTCTTTTGAAAAACCAACACTGACAACAGAGAGTTGCCCCCGTCGTCTTAATTCACAAAGAGCAATAGCCGGTTCCCAATCGGCCATGCCATCAAATACAAGGACATAAATATATTTTTCGATATGCACATCTGTTGATCTTTCCTCATTTGTAAACGTAGTCACCGTACATGCCTCCTCTTTTTTAGCTTTTTCCGAATAAATACTAATCATTTAATTTGATTTTGCCCTTGAAATAAGACTCTTTGACCTTGTGGGCCTTTTCCTTTGCCCATTTTTCTAGCCCCATTTTTTTAATTAGACAAGAATTAAACACTTTTGTATTGTGCGGTCTTTGGTCAGCTTGGTCGGCGTAAGGGTGCAAATAGTCACATGGAAAGTCGATGCAATCGTAACAAAAGTTTATCCCTTTTCGCTTAATACATTGATAGATGTAACAAGGTTCATTTCGTCCAATGGCAGCGATTACTCCAGATACGTTGCGGCAGCCGTGGCACACGGCTTTTTCTGCTGGAACATTAAGTCGCATACCAATAGCTTCTCTCAAATTGTCATCAGTGTTTGCCAGATAAATGGGGCAATTAAAACAGTCTAATCCGCAGGGCGCAGTCATGTTTTGATAGTCCATACATTACCATTTAATCACTTATTTGATTTTCTACAATCAGCAATAATCGGAAAAAGAACTTTTAGATCTATCATACATTGTGTTACATTAATGATAGAGTTAATATTATAGTAAAGGAAGTAGTTACATTATTTGTAGCTACTTTACCAGGAGAAACCATGGAGAAATGTTGTACTTGTGAAAAATGTAATGCCGCATTAGAAGAAACGCTCTCTACTATTGGAAGTAAGTGGACGTTTAGTTCCACCACGTGTTGAATACTCTATGACTGATAAAGGCAATAATTTAAAAGATATATTTGGCGAATTAATTAAATGGAGTAATAATTGCTTAAAATAGTACTCATTCAATATTAACCTCCATTTGGCCGCTACCGCGGGCGACAGAAATAGTAATAAAAAAATGATGTGCAGCTTTCACCACTTTGTTAAAATTATTTTGAGGGAAGATACACTAACAAAGCACGGTAAGGTGAGTCTAGACTGCTCCTCTCATCATATGTCACCTGCTTTAAAGAAAAGAGAAGCTATCCATAACTTGGCTTGGATAGCTTCTCTTCAGTATTGACATCACTATTAACTTCTCAAACTCCTTTGTTGGCTGAACGATGGTTTTCTAAATCCATTCTTGTCATAAAAATGCCTTGCCTTACTATTTTCTTTTAGTATCCACAACACGGACTGCAGAAAAGCAAAATAATCAGTTTGTAATACCACAAAAATGGTATATTATAGAAATGGACGTCGTCTGTATTATATATCAGTTCTCAAACACGTTATCGATACGTCAACCCATTCCACTGCCAAAATATAACGAATAGGAAGTGAATGTTGATGAAAAAAATAATACGAGCGCTGTTTTGTGTGTTGGCAATAAGCCTAGCCATCTGGATGCCAGGCTTAGCTGCAGCGGAAGACGCCGCCGAACGATCGCAGGCACAAAAAGCAACTATCTGTGGAGACTACGCAGGAACCCTCGACTCCCTGCACATAAAGCTTCATCTGAAGGTCGATGCAGCAGGCACAGTGACAGGCACTCTCGACAGCATCGATCAAGGCGCGATCGGTCTCCCTTGTTCCGACTTTCATCTCGACGGACAATCCATTACCTTCGCCGTACCCGCCGTCTACGGGATGTGGAAGGGCATCATCACAGCCGACGGACTAACTGGAACATGGGACCAGGGAACACCACAGACCTTGAACTTCGTTCGCGACACTTTTATTCCTGCCGCCAAACCCACCCCCGTCGATGGCATCTGGTTAGGGACCTTGCAGGATAACGGCGCTACACTGCGCATCCAGATACACGTGAAGAGCGATAGCGCAGGGCACGAGTTGTGCACCCTTGACAGCCTGGATCAGCACGCAATGGGTTTCGAATGCGCCAATGTTCTCTTTTCGGATGACGATTTCTCCTTCGATGTTCCAGTGGTTCTTGGACACTGGAGCGGTAAACTCTCCGCTGACGGAAAGGCCTTGATTGGCACATGGAACCAGGGCAGCCCTTTGTCGTTGAACTTTACACGTCAGGCGGTCGAACTAACCGCTGCTCCCATTCCTTCGCCCACCTTCGATCCTGCTTTGCCCCCCATAGCGGTAGCCAGCCTTCAATCGGTTCTCGACAAGGACATCGCTGAAGCTCTCAAGTCCGGGTGGCTTAGCCCCACAACCGGCGCAGGCGTCACCATCGCAGTTGTTGAACACGGGGTTCGCCGTATATTCAGTTATGGCACCGCCAAACCTGACTCGATTTTCGAAATCGGCTCCATCACAAAGACATTCACCGGGCTTATCCTTTCGCAGCTAGTTGAGCAGGGCAAAGTTACGCTTGATGAACCTGTCCGCGAGTTATTGCCGTTCGGAACTGTCGCCAAACCAGCAGGCGATGAAATCACCCTTCTTGATCTCGCCACTCAGCAATCTGGTCTTCCAAGAATGCCGGATAACTTTAAACCTGCCGATTTAGCCAACCCTTATGTCGACTATCATCCGGTCAATCTCTATGAGTTTCTGGCCAAACGAGGTGTTGCCAAACCAACCACCTCCGGCTTCCTTTACAGCAACCTCGGTTTTGGTCTTCTCGGCCAAGCCCTCGCCGTCCATTCCGGCCTCACTTATCCCGCCCTTCTAAAAGAGGAAATCGTCGATCCACTCGGTCTCAAAGACACAACTGTTTCCCTTACCCCCAAGCAATTAATTCGCTTCATCCCCGGCCACAGCGAAGATCATCGTCCGGCACACGCCTGGAATATGGACGCTTTGGCTGGAGCAGGAGCCATCCGATCCACGGCAGGGGATATGCTTACCTACCTTGAGGCCAATCTCCATCCTGCAGCCTTCAAGCCTATTGCCAAATCCACCGCGGCCGCCACACTCTCCGCCGCGCTCACTCAGCAGCATGAACTGCGCGCTGACTCCTTGCCTGGAACACGCATCGCACTTGCCTGGTTCTACGAAATTGAATCTGGAAACTACTGGCACAACGGCGCAACTGGTGGCTACAGTTCCTATGCTTTCTTCAATCCCAAAGGCGACTACGCCGCCGTGGTATTGCTCAATACTTCTATCGGAAGCACTGGAAGTTTTGCAGACCGATTGGGCCAACACATTAGCCAGAGATTGGCTGGCAAGCCTGCAATCTCCCTCACCAAATGAGCAATCGAGCCTAACCTTTGGCTTTTAAGAAGGAAAGAGATATTTTATTTGGTTTGAGTAAGGTGATTTTCAGGGGAGTGTGTTTCTGGAGGGACAGGAGACAGGAGCCTTGTCCCTTGTAAGCAACGCTCATCTTAAATACAAGAAAAGAAAGTAGGCGGGCTAAGGAGTAATACCCCTTCCTGCTTTGGCGTGCGGGTGCGGCCTAAATAGTATAAGTCGGCTTTCAGTGCCTGAAGACCGGCAGCAATCATGCGGCCGAAAATACTACGCGATAGTGGGCACTACTTAGCTATTCCTTAAAGTCCTATAACAGTTTATCTGCTAATATCACTACTTACACTACCAAAGTATCTATTCCTTATATTATACTCAACTAGCAAATATTGGATATCTTTTTAGTTCTCATTTGTAATTTGTATTTTGTTTATCCAAATAAAAAAAGAAAAGAATCAGTAAAATTAGTAAGCCCCCCGATAGATAGCCAAACCAATCGCCAAATCTACTGTATATTGATTTTCCTTGTCCGAGCGGTATTTCTCCTATTAATAGTACATCTTCATTTGCTGCAGCATTTGATACCATTTTAATAATATTCCCTTTATTATCGGTCAAACTCAATAATCCCCATTGAGCGGCTCGTGCTACTGCATAATTTTCTTCAACACCTCGCATTATAGCGACTCTCGCATGTAATAAAGAATCTGTCTTAAAATCAAGAGCAGAAACAAACAGCAAATTAACCCCTGCCTGACTATATCCCTTGCTAGGTTCTTCAAAATCCATATCTTTACAAATGGCAATTCCCCATAAACCTTTGTCTGCCATATCTCTTATTTCTAGTTTTCCGCCTGCTATATAATGTCCCTCAGAAAAAGGCAATAGATGTTGTTTTTCATATCTTAATGCAGTTTCCCCACTGGGCAAGAACAAATACGCGGAATTATATCGTTTATCATCCTCTTGAATATCTAATGCCGCAATTAGCATAATTTTATTTTTACGGGCGGTATCAGCTAAAAGTTCTAGAAGTTTTGGCTGTTCTTGCAAATTTAGTCTCACTATTTTTTCTGGCAGTAATACAACCTCGGCACCAGCGCGTGAAAGTAAATCAATACAATGGATATATCTACTGATAATTCTCTCTGCCTCTTTTTGTTGCCCACGAGCGAGCATCTCTTCCATAGTCATATTTATAGACGCCATGCCAACCTTTACCGTCGAACCCTGATTGGGTAGATATAAGCGATACAAACCAAATATTAAGATAAGTATTAGTATACTTGTCGGAATAGCTATCGCCTTTAAACATAGTTTTGCGTTTTTACGGTAATGCCAAGCCAATGTAACACTAGCAGGAGCAAGCATTAACAAAAATGTAATTCCCAAAATTCCTGTGATAGAGGCAATTTGTATAATAGGCAAATTAAATATTTGTGTGTACGCCATGCTATCAAGTGTCCCTGCTGGCGAATGCCGCGATACAATAAATTCAAAAGCAGTCCAGCCACTCGCAAAAATAAAACTCCATGACCAATGTTCTTTTCGTAAAGCTACATGACGAAATAACATTACTATAATTGTATATATGACTGCATTCATCATATTTCCATATAGGAGCGTAGAAACAGGAATTATGGTATTTTTATATGCTAAAATACCGCTAGAAAACCCTACTATATAAATAATCAAACTGGCAAAAATCGCGGAATTTGTTGTTGCTCTTAATGCATATAGCAAAAGCGGAATTGGAGCTAACCAAGTTAGAAACCAATAATTATATATTCCTGTTGAAAAAAAGTACGCTACCGCACTAAGCGTAGTTGCTACAATAAAAAATGTACATTGATTTTGGATTTTTTTATCGAAAACCTTACAAATCGTCATTTTCCCCTCACCTACTCTTCTTTAAGCAATCCCAAATGCCTATTTAATTGGAATACATAAATAATACTTTGAGTTATAGTCATTGGGAATAAATGCCTCGTCGAACAATTCAAAGTCATATGTATCACATGGCTCAAGTTTTAAATCAAATAGTAACTTGCAATATATTCGTTTAATCGTATTCGGAACATCTTCAATTATCGCTGAAATAGGAAATGCCGCATATTTATTGGCGGGAACTTCGACCGAAACCATCCCTTGCGGCACAAATTCTTTTTCATATACTTCAACACCTGCAATATAGGTTAAATTCCCATTTTTTTTACTATCCTCTGTGTACGTTTCATAGCCATAACTGAAGTTGGTATTTGACCTGTTTTTTATCTCATCAATTCTCAAACTGAATTGACTCCACAGTTTAGGAATTTCCTTATTGCCGTTATTACCTCGATATGGCAATCCTATAATATTCATTTTTTCTCGTTCAATAAAAATCGGGATAATTTCTATTTTACTAATTTTTCCACTTAATATTCTTTCATTAAAGGCTACTTGTTCTAAGTTAACAAAATGTATTTTATTTACTCGATAAACCTTTGGTGTCAACCCAAACATTTCTTTAAAGGCTCTTGTAAATGCTTCCTGAGATTCGTAACCGTAGTTAAACGCAATATCTATAATAACCTTATTGGTTTCTATTAATTCAAAAGCTGCTTTACTCAGTTTTCTCCTTCTTATATATTCATTAAGTGTAATACCTGTAATAGCCTTAAACATCCGTATATAATGAAATTTTGATAACTTCGTTAATTGAATAATATCGTCAAGGCTAATATCTTTATCCAAATTATCCTCAATAAAATTTGTCACTTTATATGTTTCTTCTAAAAATCTCATTTATCTCTCCTATATTCCACATGATTATTATACGCAAATAATCATCCATTTTTTTGATACAAATTGCTATTTGAGTCTTTTTTTTTCTTCATAGCAAATAATAAAAGCTCTAACTTATCTTTTATAATGCTTGAGGGACAAGAGGACAGGAAGAAACTACTGAAAAAGCCTCTTTTTTAAGCAGCGTAATCAGCTTTTTTAATCATAATTTTTGATGAATTCTTTATGCTAAGTAAAATTTGTTTAAAATAGGCAAGACATAAGGATACCAGCGCGGCTATCCTTTTTAAATTAACAGCCAAAGCTGTTAGCTTGGCTTGCATACTCATGCTTTTAAGACCATACCCTCGGGCACGGTCTAATCCATGGAAGTGCTTCATTTCGCCGTTTTTCCATTCATGGCTTGCACGCTTTTTATATTTTTCTTTAAATTCCTGAGTTTGTGCTCGTTGACTATGCTCATAATAATCGGTCGTATTAATTCCAACATCTAAACGTTTTACAGAAGCTGTCTTTCCGGCACACTCTACTTTATGTGGACAATCTTTACACATAGCCTTATCAAATGTATACTTAAAAATATCAAGTATTGGTTTACGAAAGTAAGCCTTATCGCCATAGAACTCCTTGATGTTACATCCACATTCTTTACTGCGACTATATAATTCATCGAATTTATTCCCGTCTACGTAAGCACCATCACAAGTTTCCACGGCTGTAATAATACGTTCTATGGGCCAACCAGGTACCATTATCCCACTGCTTTGGACCCATTAGCCAAGGTTGCAACAGCACCAGCGACTATTAGAACTCTGGCTAATCAACCATGGACAAACATCAATGACTTGATCACATATGCAAAAAAACATCCAGGTGAAATCAAGTTTGGGCATGCTGGCTTAGGAAGCTCATCACACATTGCAGGCGAGATGTTTGCTCAAGAAACAGGTATTGATATTGTACAAGTCCCGTTTAAAGAGGACGCAGAATCTTTAGTCGCTTTGCTGGGCGGACATATACAATTGATTATTACAGGTACCCCAACCGTGCTAAAAGAATATAGCAATAATGGCACAATAAGGCTTTTAGGAGTATTTGAAGAAAAGCGTTTATCCATTCCCGGTTTAGAAACTGTACCAACGTTAAAAGAACAAGGTATCAATGTCGCCCTAAGCTTTTGGAACGGCATAGCAGCTCCAAAAGGCCTCCCATTGACTGAAAAGGCAAGGCTTGCAGCCGCCCTTAAACAAATGATCAGTAATCCATCGTTCAAAAAAGATATGGAAAGCAAAAAACTTATCATTTTTATCAAAAATAGTTCCAATCATTTACATATAATACAATAGCCGCACCCCGAAAGATGCGGCTTTAACTGAAAGAGTGGCAATAGTGGCAAACTATCGTCACCATGTTTAGTTTGCATCATATTTTTTAGAAGTACCTTAAGAAAAAATAAAAAATGGGAAATCCGCCCAAATTATGGTGTGCACCCCGTCAAGAGGACAATCAAAAAATATAAAAATTTCTTTGCAGCTCATCCGTAAGGATGAGTTGTTTTCTTATGCAGCTTTGTACTGTTCATGGTATTCGTACGGCGTCATCACATTTAAGTGGCGCTGCAGACGCTCAAAGTTGTAGTAGTGGATATAGCTGCAAACTGCATGCATCAGTTCTTGGCGGCTGGTAAATTTGTGACCGTAATACATCTGGCGTTTCAGAATACCCCAAAAGCCCTCCATCGGCCCGTTGTCAATGCAGTGGGCTACTCTTGACATGCTCTGTTTCATTCCGGCTTGCTTCAGCTTCTGGTGAAATGAGCGGCTGGTATAACCTGAAACCCGCGGTCACTATGAAATAGAGGATGCGCTTTAGGGAAGGAGACCACGGCAGCATCAAATGTATCGAATACAAGCCGGTTGTCATTGTGATCGCTTATGGTATATGCGACGATACGTCGATCATACAAGTCTAGAATGGCGCTCAAATACAGTTTATGGATTTTCGGCCCAATGTAATATTTGAACTCCGTCACATCCGTCAGCCATTTTTGGTTTGGCGCGTCTGCGTGAAACTGACGTTTCAGATAGTTCTTGGCTATGTATTCTGGTGATACCACGCTCCTGGTGCATCCGTGTCTTTTATATTTAATAGTTGATTGAATATGAAGAGCGCGGTCGATCCGAAGGATACGTTTATCATTTACATGGATGTCATGGTACCTGTCCAACTCGTCCCATATTCTCCGGTATCCCATATCCGGGTGCGCGTTGTGGATTTTTTCCACCTCACCCGCGATTCGTTCGTTTTCCAACTCGTGATCGCTCTTCGGACACTTTAGCCATCTGTAATATGCTGATCGCGTGATGTGTAAAACGTCACAGAGTTTCCACACGGGAAATGACCGTTCCTCGGGCTTACGTGTGCGACCGAAATAGTATAAATCGGCTTCCAGTGCCTGAAGACCGGCAGCAATCAGCTGGCCGGAAGTACTAGTGATAGTGAGGCACTACTTAGCTAATTCCTTAAAGTCCTATAACAGTTTCAGACTTTATTCGGGTTTCGTGTAAACGTTCAAACCTACTTTAATTTCCTCAGTTCCCGGCACAGCTTGATTACCTTCACTACTTGCAATAATGATTGATTTGCCGCTACTCGACTTTCCAAAGCGCTTGGATAGATCTACTGTAATTATCAACTTATCACCTTCAACTTGCATTTCCATATTTTTCATTTGATTATCCCTCCTATGAAACATCCCTATTGGCTCTAAAAGACACCTCGGTAAATTTTTCTTTGACTTTTCCCCGGATTGGCCTTCTTGAATTCTTCAATCATTTGATCGATATCTTTCTTCTTTATATCAGTGTTCACAGCCTCGTTGCCAATCGCAGGCGAACTCTCTGGTGTACTTTGGGGCGTACCTTGCAAATCTTTCATAATAATCTCCATTCCGCCGCTGTCGTAAACGACACAAATAGTAATGAAAAATGGTATACGATTTCAACCGCACTATAATTTTTACCTTCAAAAAGCTGTATAGGTATATTCTTCGACGAAGTGGTTGCTTTCCACTTCTAAAATTATACCTTTTCTTTCAGTACTTCCTTTAACAGTTCCAACGCACTTTCCTCGTCAGGATTGTTGGTGCTGAGTTCACCCCGGAAAGCGCGGGCCAGGATTGATTTTTTCATATGGTCGATCTTATCGATGACATCACAGAGTTCTTTGGACTTTTGTTCGTTTTCCAGGAGGTTGTCGAGGATGTGGACGATTTCTTTTTGTTCGGGGAGACGGGGCAACAATATTTTATATTTGTACAGCAACTCCGAGCTAATGCTTTCAACAGTAGTGCCACTTTTAGCACATTTATCTCTAATATCGGATTCATTTCGTACACAACACCAATAAAGGAATTTAACATTTATTCCTTTTGGTATTATTGCCTTCATATCTTGATTAACCGTAACTGGTTTGGTTGTTATTGCTATCGGCAATATTCTTCGCAAAATCCCGCTTCTTACAACAAATAAAATAGCGTCATTCTGTATGAGTTTCGCACTTGAATTATTTACGGCAATTTCTGTAATCTTATCCTCTGTATCGTCAATATATATTGATTTCATATCTTTGGGAGTAACCCATAGCAAACTACCGTCAACCCAAAATGCAGGATTACCTTTACTCGGCGTACCACCGCCAGACCACTCACCGCAGTTTCCTAATGCTTTCTCCGTCCAATCATTTTCAAAACTAACCCCATTCTCCTCACGCCATTTCCTCGTCAATTCCCCCGTAAACGCTTTATGCAGTATGGCCGATTTTCTGTTTTCAAAAGAATCAAGGGCATTTTGTGCAAGCTCCTTGGCACGGTCTAACTTTTCGAAAAGCGATTCGATTAAAGCAACGATTCTTTGTTGTTCGGCGAGTGGGGGGAGAGGAATTGGAATACTCTGTAATTGTTTTTGATTAATGCTAACCTGATTAACTGCCATATTTATTCGAACTACAATCTCCTGTTTGTAGTCAAACGATTGCGAAATGTACTGAAAGTAATACGGATTGCAAGCATTATTAAATGTTAACCTTAGTAGATTCATTCCGTGAACCATTGGCAACATATTACTTGTAATAATAGCTGTTTTTCCAACATGCTCAACACTATTAATATGACTTAACGCAATATTCCCATCTATATAGAAATCACTTTCTTTAATGTTATCTACATCTGCAATGTATCCCAATCTATCAAAATCTATTTTATTATTTTGTATTGATTCAATTCTCGTGACAAGCAACCCCACTTTATCCTTGTTCTGTGCCATTGTAGTACCGTTTTTTATCTCTTTTAGTATTCCACCAAGCCTAGTCCACACCCAATTCCCCGGCACCTCATAAGGCTTTTCCTCATCTTTAACAATTGCCTGTTCCAGTAACTCCTCCAGCGATAGCTTTTCCTTCTTGGCCATTACTTGCCACCACCCAGGTTTTTCAGCTCTTTCACCACACTCATAATTAAATCTACTGCCTCTTCCAGTTGGGCGACCACTTCTTCCCCGCTTTCCACTGGGTCTTGTAGGTCTTCATAATCGAGAACGCTGTCATCGCGGATTAGCCCCAAGTCCAGACTGTTACCCTTTTCGGCGATTTGTTCTCTTGTGAACACATTCCAGCGCTCATCCTGGATGGCTTTTCTATCTTGGGCAGTATAGGCTTTGATGAAGTCCTCAAAATGTTCCTGTTTTAAGGGCATCGTCTTGCCGAAGTTCTGCATATTGGTACGCATGTCATAGACCCAAACTTCTTTAGTATTGCCTTTGTCGGTTGTACCGCGGGTAAAAAACAGCACATTGGTTTTAACACCCTGAGCATAGAAAATACCGGTAGGCAAGCGCAAAACGGTATGCAGGTTACATTTGTTCATGAGGTCAGCACGGATTTTGGCTCCGTCACCATCGGCAAATAGCACGTTGTCAGGTAATACCACCGCTGCTCTGGCCAGATTGTTCTGTTTCAGTGAGCGGTAGATATGCTGTAAAAAGTTCAATTGCTTGTTGGAGGTGTAAAAAAGCAAGTCATCACGTGTGGCACGTTCACCACCTTTTTTGGTACCGAATGGCGGATTGGTCAGCACCACGTCAAAGCCTTTCATGCTCTTACCAGCATTGGACAGGGTATCACCTAAGATAATTTCCCCTTCGATGTCATGCAGCATGGCATTCATGAGCGCCAGGCGATGGGTGTCATGTACCAACTCACAGCCGGTGAAGGCTTTCTTCTGTTGAAACTCAATTTTTTCCACCGAACCCAAGCCAAATAGATTGTCAGTTTGGTCTTTGATATGCTTGTCAGCAGCAATCATAAAGCCGAAAGTACCGCAGGCAGGGTCATTGCAGAGTTCTCCGGCTTTGGGGGCAATAAGTTTTACCATAACGTCAATCAGTACACGCGGCGTAAAATACTGCCCCGCCCCCGATTTTTTCTCGTTGGCGTTTTTCTCTAAGAGACCCTCGTACAGATTGCCCAAACCTTCTTCTTTAGCCGAATACCAGTCAAGTTCATCAATGGATTTTATGATCTTTTCCAGATTCTTCGGTTCATCAATGTTGGATCTGGCACCAGCATAGATTTCTCTGATTCTGCCGGTACTTTTTTCACCTAGATGGCTTAACAGCGCATTATAATATTTTCTTAAGTCCGTGCCTTGCTGTTTTGCCAACACATCCCAACGATACTCTGCTGGAATTTGGCCATCGGTATTGGTTTCCTTGGCCATTTTAAGAAATAAGATATAAGTAAGTTCGGTAACATACTGATGATAGGTAATCCCGTCATCCCTAAGTACATTACAGAGATTCCATAATTTTGCTACGATTTCTTGGTTTGTCACTTGTTATGCGCTCCAGTCTTCATATAGATAGTCATTGAGTTCGGCGATGATTTGTTCCAATTTATTGCGAAATATTTTATTAATGACCTTATAGCCGCCCTTGGATTTGAAAGCACCTGTTTCAAAGGTTTCTAGCTCCAAAATGCTTTCATGCAGGAGGTGGGTTTCGATTCTACCCAGCCAATCCAGCTCCATTTTACTAAAGTTGTGTTTTTTCTTGAGCTTGTTGACAGCGTTTTTAATCCGTTGTTCATGGCTAATGAGCGGCGAACCAATGGCTTGTTGCCGGATAAAGGTAATGATGTCTGCAGCTATATCTTCATTACTCAGCTCTTTCCAAGCCGAGTTTAACTGTACCTCAGTAAACTGGTTGCGGTCAAGCTCAAGTCGTAAACTTTTCAGCGTATCGCGGGTAAGCTCCTTCGGTCTTGTGCAGACAATCATAAGGGCGGCAATCTTGTCCTTATTTTCTTCGATAAAGCGTTTGAATTCTTCCAGATAGTCTGCTGGCTTTTGGGCATTGCCGTAGCCACGGGTGTGATATACCAGCTCGTCTTCCTTGAAGGAAAGAACGACAGGTTTTGTCGGGTTGTAGCTACCTTCATTGAGCAGTTCAAACAAGCGTTTATTGTTTACAATATGCTCTTCTGCCTTGTTTATCGGCATTGCTTGTAAGGCGGCGATAAACTCTGCCGGAGTTTTGCCACCAGCTAGATCGATAAAGTGTTCTAGTATGTTGCCGCTTACTTTTCTTCTGGCTCGTTGCAGCTTGGCGATAATAATATCAATCTGGTTTCTCTTTTGTTCTTCTGCTGGTAATACTGCCAATCCATTGATAAGCTCTTCAAAAGAAGCTGCTGCATTGGCTACGACCGGTTTCATGGTATTGACTGGGTCTAAGGACTCGTAAACACCTACAGGGTCAAATATCTCAAAATGGGTTTTGCCGGTGTCCGGGCAAAGACGGGTTGCCCGTCCTAGCATTTGCTCAAACAGTATCCGTGATTTCACCCGGCGCATAAAGACAAGGGTAGCAATCTCGGGAATGTCAATGCCGGTTGTTAAGAGGTCAACGGTAACAACCAGATTGGGGTATTTCTCGTTCTTATACTTTTTGATGGCCTCTAACACTTTCTTTTTATTACCGCCGCCGACTGAACCGGTAATTTTCATGATGGCATCATTATCTACGCCATAGTCTTCATAGATTTCTTTCAATAGTTTGACAACAAGGTCGGCATGCGAATCATCAACTGCATAGATGAGTGTTTTGCCTTGGCCGTCCGGGTTGATATATTTTGCGATTTCTTCCAGTACAGTTCGGTTAAACGGCTCAGTTATGACTTTTCGATTAAAGCTCTCAATGTCAAACTTGAGTTCGTCTTCCAACTCGTCACTGTTGGTTATCTCGCCGGTAACGGGGTCATAGATGGCAACAATGTCCCCTTTTTTATAGCGGATGCCTTCAATAGACAGCTTGGTTTTCAGGTTATGCGGGGCATCATGGTCAACCAAATAGCCCTCAATGACGGCTTCCCGGTAGGAATAGGTAAATACCGGCTTGCCAAAGATTTCGGTAGTATGCAGTGCGGGCGTTGCCGTAAGCGCTATTTTCACGGCATCAAAATAGTCGATGACTGTCCTGTATTTGCTGACGTAGTCGTCTTGATTTCTATAGAGCAGTTCATCTTCGCCCATTTCTTTATCCAGTATATAGCCTCGATGCGCCTCGTCGACAACAATGAGATCATAATCAGTAACAGCCGGCATAGTTTCGCTGTCGTTGTACAGGATTCTTTTGACAAGGCTCTGGACAGTGGCAACATGGATCTTGGTCTCTTTGTCAATCGCTTTATCGTCAAGGCCTTTAATATTATAGATTTCGTCAAGGGTCATTAAGTCTTCGAGCTTTACTTCTTTAAACACATCCTGGGCCTGCTCGCCCAAGGCCGACCTGTCGACTAAAAAGAGTACTCTTTTAAAGCGGTCAGCTTTGATGAGCCGATAGATCATCCCTAAAATAGTTCGTGTTTTTCCTGTGCCTGTGGCCATGGACAGCAGCGCAGTCTGCTTGCCCTCCAGCACGGCCTGCTCTGCGGCTTTGATGGCCCGAATCTGATAGTCCCTCAGGTTAAGACCGTCCTTATCGGTTAATAAATCATAGCTCGTGTGTTTTAAATCCTGATTGGCTTTATCAATATCCTGGACAAGTAATTCCATTACACCTTGCGGGCTTACCCAGCCTTGCTGCGCTTTGGCAATATTGGTGGATTTCCGGGCGTCTAAAAACCAAATGCCTGACTTGGTTTCCAGTTGCTTTAGATATTTTCTGCCGTTGGTGGCAAAGAGAAAGGGTACTTGATAATCTCCCCACCGGCTAATCAGATAACCGGCATGTTCAGTTTTGATATTTTTAGCGTATTCCCTGCATTGATAGTCAATCACAGAAGGAATGTCAGCAAGCTGGCGCTTTGCCTCAACAACACCTACCAATTGCTGACCAACAAATAAGGCATAATCTACATAACCCCTATCGCCAACAGTCGAGTCAGTAGGCCATTCTGCTATCGCTAAGTTTTTGCCTTTTTGCGGCCTTGTTCCTTTCGAATACCTGATAGTAAGGGTATCAGCCTCCCAACCGACTTTTCTTAGCTGCTCGTCAATGAGGTAGCGCGTTTCTTTTTCAGATAGGTTGATTTTGTCGGCTGTCGAATGGCTTCTTTTCCTCCGATCAACAAGGGAAACTACAGGATTGGCTGAAGAAGTCTTTTTGATAGTTTCGGTAAGTTCTTGAATTTTTTCTTCCTGTTGCTTAATGGTAGTGTTAAAATCAATATTTTTACTTGTATCTTCAGGCATGACAAAGCCAGTGGGCTCATAATTCCAATCCCCATAGGTCTGCATGAACCAAATACCAAGTTTGTAGGCAAACTCAGTTAGTATTGAGGCTTGTTCTATTGACTCGTAGCCGTCATGGGCTGCTTTATTGCGAGCCATTCTAAGCGCATAGAGAATGTCATCGATATCTTTGGGAAGAAGACCTTCATTTTTAAGTATCTTAATTCGATTGGCATGCGTGTTGTCCACCCGCGGTTCGTCTAAGTTATCTAGCGTAAACATTATCCGTACGATAGACTCAGCAAATAAACCTAATTTGATCAGGCAAGAATTCGAGTCTGTGTAGATATACTTTTCCGCCATATCGCCAATAGTAGTAAGTAAAGACCATCTTTCTTGTAGAAATGAAAAATTAGATTTCAAAAAAGCCGCCTCCAGTTCACGTTCGAAGGGTATAATAAAAAAAACATGTAAAGAGTATAACTATTACAATTATACCAGAATTATGTAGACAGTATAGCTAAATTGTTATCTAAATCGGCATTTTTATTTGCTAATTGACTATCAATTGCGCATTAGCCACCATAGTGGAACCAATTATCTTGACAAACAACGAGAACCAAAAAGCGCAAATAATTAAAAGAGGACCGGTTAAATAACCAGTCCCAAAATCGGAGTTAGAGCATTGTGTTGTCAAGACCCACGAGACTTTGAAAATGAAAGACTCCGCAATGACTGCGAGGTCTTTTAGATATTGGTGCCGAGGACACGAAACCTGCGGTAGACAAACTTAGTAGTGCATTTCTAGCCGCTAACCCCGGCTATTTTTTGTATCTAATTTTAACTTTGTCAAAAGCAGGAATTTAATGTTATTTTGTGGTATTAATTATAATATTACACAATTTTACAAGAAATGAACAATTGATAGGGAGTGATACCATCTGAACGAACCCCTAAGAAAAAAGCATCATTTCATGATGCCATTATGAGAGGAGATGGAATTTCGGATAATGAATTTAAAACGGGTTTTGCTTATTTTGATTACCTGCCTATTAGGCATAACAATTACGCTAGGAGGTTGTGACATGGGAGCAAAAGAAAGTGCAACTATAGAAAAATACCCAGCTAAGCCAATTACGATAATTGTTCCGTTTGCTGCTGGCGGTGGTCTGGATATGGTGGCGCGAACGCTGGAGAAACATGCGCAGCAACATCTCGGCCAACCGTTTGTCGTTGTCAACAAACCAGGAGGAGGGGCCACTATTGGTATGAATGAACTAGCTGGTGCAAGTCCGGATGGCTATACCATCGGGGTTGTTCCGGTGAGTGTGATGCTGCAACCACTGTATGGACCAACCAGATATCATTATCTCTCCGCTCTGGACCCGTTGGCCAAGGTTGTAACTGCACCAACAATTATTAGTACTATGACAAATCAGCCATGGCAAAACCTCAGTGACTTGGTCGAATATGCTAAAAAACATCCTGGCGAGATTAAGTTCGGTCACGCTGGACTTGGTTCGGCAGTACATATTACGGGTGAGGCATTTGCACAGGAAACAGGCATTGATATCGTACAAGTTCCATTCAAAGGAGATTCGGAATCCTTGGCTGCTTTACTAGGGGGGCATATACAACTCATTATTACTACTCCAGCTCCTATTAAAGAACATATCAAAAATGGCACAATCAGACCTCTTGGAGTAGCCGTAGAAAAACGTTTAACCATTCCTGGCTTTGAGAATGTGCCAACTCTAAAAGAACAAGGCATCAATGTCGCCTTAAGTTTTTGGAACGGCATTGCAGCTCCAAAAGGCCTCCCATTTACTGAAAAGGCAAGTCTTGCAGCCGCCCTTAGACAAATGATCAATGACCCAACGTTTAAAAATGATATGGAAGGTGTAGGCATGCCGGTCGAATACCTAGGTCCAGATGAATTCGGCGACGAATGGATATTAGACGACGCTAAGCTTAGAAAAATTGTACAAGAAACCGGTATTGCAGATTTAATCACCAATCAAAAAAAATAATCGTTGGCAGCTTTCTAAAATCATCATTGGTCTGTCACTTATATACCAGGATGAACTAGTTCTCCTAAAACAAAGCCCCCGGCACACGCCGAGGGCTGTAACTACTTATATTGGAGTAACCAGGAAATCCGCCTGGATATTAATTAGAAGCTGTAAACCAACTGAGCAAAGAAGTTTTTCACGTCATTTTTTAACAATCCGCCCCAATCGTCTTTTAACTTCATATCGTTGTATTGAACAGTAAAGATGCCATTGTGAAATACAGTGTATTCAACGCCAAATTCAGCACCTTTAACATTATCTAAATTAGCGAATATACTTTGATTACCACTGTCAAGTGTAGTCAGGTCACAAGAATCAAAACCAAAATCAGCATTTCTGTAGCCTACCCAAGTACCAAATGAACCTACTTTATCTCCTTTAGCACCTTTATACAAAATTTTTCCCATCCATGCCTTGGGGTTTTCTTCAGGGCTGCTTAATAATGGGGCGAATTTCTTTACAATTTTAGATTCATTTTGTCCATATTCACCGTTAATAGTGAAATTCTTGATACCAGTATATTTTATACCAGCAGATGATGTTTTGTAATAATTACCATCTTGATCCTTAAGGTAAGAAAGTGAAACATGCAAATTATCCGTTATTTTTGCATCAATATTTGCTGCCTGGAAATTCCCGTTTCTTTCTAACGCGCTAGCCCATTCGATATATGTTTGTGTAGTCTTGAAAGCTCCTAAAGTAACTTTTACATCTTTACCACCGCTAACTAGTAAACCATCACAGTCACCAGTAATATCTGCAATCATACCCTGCCCCAGCCAGATGGGTTGACGGCCAAAGCTATACTCCAAGCCTATTGCATTGCCACTTATGTAGGCTTGCGTTAACTTCGAAGTATTATTACCATCGGAATTACCAAACGTTGATTCGGATTCAAAGCGTCCATGGAAGATAACGTTATTATCAATTGGGGCTTCCATGTTCAAGCGCAGGCGAGTAGTGCTGGTATTTTCCGATTGATCATTAGTGCCAATACTAAGTTTAGCATTATCTATATATTCATACCGTTCACGAACTTCACCGGTGAATTTTACTTTAGAAGCATTTTTCTCCAGATTATCAACACGGACGCCGAGATTGCTCAGTTCTGTGCCAAATTCAGCTTTCAGAGCTTCAATCTCTTTTTGAGTTGCAGCGTCAGCTTTGTCGCTATTAGCCATTGCTTTAGCTACAATCGTAGCAACTTCATAACGAGTAAGGGTTTTGTCACCTTGGTAGGTGCCATCGCCGTAACCGGAGATTGCGCCGGCTTGAGCAAGCTTGTTGATGGAGTCATACGCCCAGTGTTTTGCCGGTACGTCGACGAAAGGATTAGCAGTAGCAGCCAGTGCAGTTCCTGCTACGCTCATTGCAAATACTGCTGCCAGAGCCATAGCTGTTTGTCTTTTCATTTGTATCCCCCTAGGTTTTAGAAATTTATTTTTGAGCTACTAAGGAGATACTGTTATGAGTGTCCATGTTTCCTCATACTTTTCTCTCTGTAGCTCATTGGGATATTATTCTACATCATCTAATATATTCCTGTAAAAAATGACAGCAAAAAACCGCCTACCATAAGGTAGACGGCACACCTATGTGGTGTCCAGGGGCTAAAATCACCTCTCAATAAACCATTTACCCTCATCACAGAACAGAAGCACCTGTTTCCCTGCAATCCGACAGGTATATCTCAGGCCCTGGCCACCAGCTTTTAATGCCGCAGCTTGACGAACGTCATACACCTTATCAATATCCCACTTGCGACCGTCGGCCCAATGCAATATGGTCGGCTTAACTATGCCATTTATATCGTGTTCGGCAGTGATGGCAACGAATAGCTTGTGTTTACTGGGAGTATCGCCTGTTATGTGCATGGGAAACCCTCCTTATAGAACGTTTGTTTGTTATTATTTTAGAACAAATGTTTGTAGGTGTAAAGAGGGGATAAATGGAAAAGCCGCATCCTCCGGGGTGCGGCTTTTTAGGAGATTTTATCTTATATATATTTATCGGTTTCCTGGCAGCAGGGTAACATTTCACGCTCGGTGCATAGAACAATATCCAAACAGCTATTATACTTAGAAGGGAACGCCGCAGATCAGAGAAACGTGCCGCCAAATAGGCGGTATTTTTCTGCCCGAAATAAAAAAGACCGGCAGCCGAAGCTACCGGTCGATTATTTATTTGTTACACGTACTTTGATTGTACTCTCCTTGGAAAAATTCGTTGATAATATTATCATCATTTTCTTCTTGAGGTACTGCTTGATGATGTTTTTTCTTGCATTCAGGCGTTACACCATTAACACACTCATCCATGCAAACGGGATCTCCACAACACTCTTCTACTACTGGCGGTTCTTCGACTCTGGGAGATGCTGATGCTACAGCTGCAAATAAGCCAACCTGCATCAGTCCTAACATGGAATACACCATAAGTTTTTTCAAGGTACCTTTCATCTGGAAACCTCCTTTGAATATGTATATCGAATGTACAATTTACATAATACAGTCTTTTCTTTAAAATTTCTTTAAAATTACGTAGGTAAATTGCACCAATCAATAAAAAAAGTCGTCCATCAGGAGAACCCAGCAGACGACAAACAAAAAAAGCCCACCCCCAACCGTCAGGCTGAGAGTGGGCTAAAATCATAATGAAAAACATAAAAGTACTCAGCAATATACCAATTGCTGAGTACTTTTACAATGAGAAAGGAGTGCGAAAATTTATGTTCAATAGAGAG
>Ga0316604_10001492_pt1 | contig 20453 bp, 24 predicted proteins | sample OWC_soil_day20_C_FD_207650 | JGI IMG/M metagenome (GOLD analysis project Ga0316604, IMG submission 207650) | Wetland soil microbial communities from Old Woman Creek delta, Ohio, United States - OWC_soil_day20_CT | ecosystem: Environmental > Terrestrial > Soil > Wetlands | place: USA: Ohio...
CCTGGATATTAATACAGAGGATGTGAATATAAAGATCACCCTGCAACCAAAGGCGACGGTGCTGAAGGCATTTGAGGTGAAGCGTGATCCTAAGCGGGAGGCGTATATTAAAACGTTCAAAGAGACATTTATTGGGAAGACGGATTTTGCAAAGAATTGTGTGCTTACCAATGATGAAATCCTGGATATTGGGTATGATAATGCGGAGCAGGCATTGAAGGCGAGTACCGAAGATTACCTGATTATCAATAATGCGGCATTGGGGTATAAGATCCGTTTTATGCTGAAGCAATATGTGAATTCAGACAGGGATCATACGATTTCTTATTATGGATATGCATTTTATGAGAGTATGACGACGAAGAAGAAGGCGCAGATGCGGCAGTGGCTGGCGAATAGGGAGACGGTGTTTCATGGATCATCATTGCATTTCTTCAGGTCATTGATTGAAGGAAATACGGAGGAAGAAGGTTTTGTGGTGAATGAGATTGTGAGGCGACCACGGCAGCGGGGGTATGTGCATGATACGATTGTGAAGAATGGGAAGATCATGTTGAACAGGGATGCGTATTCTGATGATAGTAATTATGTGAATTACAGGATACCTATAGCGTTAAGACCGGTTGATTTAATGAAGCCTTCGGATTCCCTGGTGGATAAGTATGTATTGCATTGTGAGAATATGCTGATGGTAAGTTATATGAAGGAGTTGGAGGCGAATAAATATGCAAGAATGATGGGTAGATTGCCGCGGCAGCAGGAGTCGATGATACGGTTTTTTCAACCGGATTGTACGTTTAGTAAGGAGGGGGTTTGTGTGGATCCGTTGGCGATGTTGTTTAGTGGGTATTGGGGATTTGAGAAGCTGGCGGATCAGGTGCCGTATGATTATGTATCGACATCCAGGAAATAATTAAGGGTTTTCCGCAGGCCATTAACATATAAATGCTGCCTTTGGCTACATTTTTTGTAACATTATCTTAATGTATAATTTTTATCAAATTATTATACCTTACGGCTGATATCTCAATTCCCTCAATTTAAATTTGTTTTAGCCCATGAGGTTCTCACTCATTTGCAGTCTTCTGTCAATTTTATTTTTTGCGAACACTTTTGCAGCAACACCAAAGCCAGCGGTAGCCACTACTTACAATGTACGTATTGAACTGGTAGACATTTACGGTAATCCATACACAGGCAGTACTGGTTTGTATGGATTTTGGGCCATCAATCAGTCCACCGGCGTTACTTACAATGCTGCGCGTGAAGGTTACGAGATCTATGACCTGCCGGCAGGTACTTATCAGTTCGGCGCTAATCCGGGTAACTGGGATGGCGTAGTATCTAAGACGGTAACGCTGAGTGATAGTCAGGTAGGTAGTGACGGGTATATTGTGGTGACTTTAACTTACTGGGTAGAATAGTTTTTCTGCTAACAAAAAGGAGGCCGTATCTCATTGATGATACGGCCTCCTTTTATTTGGGTACCTAATGGAGATAGGTAGTCTTTTAGGCACTAGTCTTTGTTTTCTGCACCACTATCATGCCGGCAAAAGCCGCAGCGGTACCACATGTTTGTTGTATAGAAAAATTGACGTTCATAATGGCCCTTTTCAAATTTCTGCTTTGGGGCAGCGTTTTGAAAAGGGCCGGTAAAGTATTTATTGTTTTATTGTTGGAGCGTCCATTGGCTACTTTCAAAATAGTTCGGCACTGTTGTGCACTGGGCTAATCCGCTTTGATTTTCAAGATTTAAATAAGTGCTTTGCCATTCATTTTTCAACCTGGTATATCCATTATAACTTTCCAGCACCCAGTAGCTGCTGTAGTAAGTATTGGGTACATCAGTACTTTCCACATAAGCATAGAGGTGTTCAATATTCAGGTAGTGACCTGTAGAAAGGTTTTTGAAACGGATGTGTCCATTCACCGTTTCCTGTACCCATTTATATTGGTTACCGGAGTTGGAAGAGCTGTATTTCACCTGACCATTATCTTCATAGAGGTAGGTGCTCAGCCATTTGTTTTTGATATACACACCGGTGGTGTTATTGTTACCACCAAGGTTATTGAGCAAAGTTTCGGCTTGTGCCACCTGTTGATTGGCGAGATAGGTGAATACCTGATCCAGTTGCGCCTGAATGGTGGTGTTGCCAGCATAAGATTTGCGTGCCTGGTACAATTGATAAATAACTTCCAGTTCATGCTGGCCATATGGTACGCCCAGTTTTGTTTGCATGGTAGTGAGAAAAGAGTAGCCGAATTCTTCAGTAGGTTCGATCATAGTACCTTCACCATAGTCATTCCAGGTAGCAAATTGAATAATGCTCACAGAAGAGGCAAGGGCTTTATCCAACATGGTAGAGAAGGTGCTGGTACCATTATAGGCGATCTGCCAGGTAGGGCCATCGGCACCACCGGCGGCATAGAACGTATTGAAGCCAGGATAGACTACTCCTACAGAGAGTGCAAAATTCGCAGCCTGGGCATAGTAGTTATTCACAACAGTGGGATGATCCTGGTAGATCCAGGGAAATTCACCACCAGCATTGTTGGAGCCGACTTCGGACGTAAAGCCAAAGAGGGGGATTACTTTGGGTTTCGGGTTGATGCCATTTAGGATGGCATCCCATTGGGAGGATTGATGAAAGGTGATGGGACCGAAGTTGAGCACGACCGGGCTACCATTGGTAGTGAGGTAATTGGATTGGTTGAAGTAGTTGTTCTGCATGTAGACAAAATCGCCGTGGGCACCGGAGGTATTGCCGGCATCCCAGTTTCTGTCTTCTTCGACGATACCGAATTGCAGACCGACAGCATTCAGTTTGTTGATGAGGGCATTGGAATTGGCGAGGTTGTCAGGGTAGTCGTAGAGCGTTCTGGTACCTGGCCAGTCGATGAAAACGCCATCGGCACCGGCGTATTTCATGAGGAGGAGTTGGTACTCAATGATGGCCGGATCGCTGGAATAATAAGGACCGGTTTTAGGGTAATAGTAAGTAGCAATTTGTCTTTTGCCATTGGTGATGATGTCCGGGTTTTGGGTGTTCATTTTCCAGTGGTATCCCCAGGAGCCTTTGGATTCGGGTGTTTCGAACCAGGGCATGTAGTGGATAAAGATCTTTTTGCTAGTGGTTTTGCTGACGGTGGTGGCAGCTACAGTTGCATTGTTTAAAGACAATTTGGCTTCCTGTTGTTTATTACATGCGAATAGTAATAGGGCACAGCAACAGAGCCAGGTAAGTGGTTTCATGGAGATTTGTTAAATGGTTATTGATTGAGTATTCTTAAAACGTAAAAGTAGGGAGGAAGGTATTGCGGGGGGAAGAGTATGGGGGAAATATAGAAGAAATATAGTTAGTGGAATTAAGAATCAATTTTTTATTGGTTTTGGGGTATAGATGTAAAAAGAGAAATACCTCCTTGATTCAGGAAGCATTTCCCTTTTTTATAATTTTTCGATGCGGGTTTTGAGATTGATTTTTATAAGCTTTTTATAATCTTTCGATGACCCCGGCTATGCCCTGGCCACCACCTACGCAGGCGGTGACGATGCCATATTTTTGATTGAGTCGTTTCAGGTCACTGAGGATTTGAACAGTAAGTTTGGCGCCGGTACAGCCAAGGGGATGTCCCAGGGCGATGGCGCCGCCATTGATATTAACGATATCGGGGTCGATGCCGAGTTCACGTATCACGGCTACAGATTGAGAGGCAAAAGCTTCATTCAGTTCAACGAGGTTGATATCGTTCAGTGTCTTTCCTGTTTGTTGCAAAACTTTTGGAATGGCAGCAACGGGGCCGATGCCCATAATGCGTGGGTGTACACCTGCGGAAGCGCAACCCACGAGGCGACCGATGGGAGTCAATCCCAGTTCTTTGACCATGGTTTCGCTCATGACGATTACGAAGGCGGCGCCGTCGGAGGTCTGAGAGGAGTTACCGGCAGTGACACTGCCACCAGCGGCAAAAACGGGTTTGAGTTTGGCGAGGGCTTCGGCAGATGTATCGGCACGAGGACCTTCGTCGGTATCGACGGTGTAGGAGCGTTGTTGTTTGCGACCTTTTTCATCAACGTATACTTCATCGATGTTAATGGGGAGGATCCCTTCTTTGAAGTAGCCGTTCTGTATAGCTTTGATGGCTTTTTGATGAGAGTGGAGGGCAAAGAGGTCCTGATCTTCGCGGGAGACGTTGTATTCTTTGGCCACGGCTTCGGCGGTGAGGCCCATGCCGAGGTAGTATTCGGGTGTGGTGCTGGCGACTTTGAAATTCGGCACTGTTTTCCAGCCGGCTACGGGTACCAGGCTCATACTTTCGGTGCCACCGGCGATGATGCAGTGGGCCATACCAGATTGAATTTTGGCGGTAGCGATGGCGATAGTTTCAAGGCCGGAGGCGCAGTATCTGTTTACGGTTACACCGGGTACTTCGATGCCGAGAGCTCTGACGGAGATCATTCTGCCTATCTGGAGACCTTGTTCAGCTTCGGGGACTGCATTCCCTACAATAAGGTCATCGACGCGCTTTGGGTCAAGCTGGGGAACGCTTTTTAACAAACCTGTTATGACATCTACGGCGAGATCGTCGGGGCGATAGAAGCGGAATCCGCCACGTTTAGCCTTTCCCACAGCGGTTCTATATCCGGCTACAATGTATGCTGTTTCCATAACTGAGTATATTTTAACCGGGGGTATATCCGGAGTTTTTTAAAAATTAAAGAAATTTAAGTTAAATTATTTTTGTGAAATATTAATAAAGGTTGTAGTTTTGCAACCCCAACCACACGATATGTGGGGATAAGAGATGACTCCGTAGCTCAGTTGGTAGAGCAAAAGACTCTTAATCTTTGGGTCCTCGGTTCGAGCCCGAGCGGGGTCACAACAAGATAAAAGCCTTCAAAGTCATTGATTTTGAAGGCTTTTTTGGTTCGATAGTTGTTCCTCCCTGACTGAAAAGTCTACAAAGTGTTTAAATTGATGCATTGGGGGGTCGAATACCAACATGTTTTTTAACTGGAGTATATCATTTAGATGTCATGGTAAATTCTCAAATGGACAGATACATCCGACTTTATCCAAATAGACCGCAACGCTATTCTTTTCCTGATTCGACGCTATCCTATCATCAAGCAAGAAGTGGAGTTATTTCGTGATAATCAATACAATCAATTAAACGAGGCACGAAATTCTAAGGGTGTTTTATTCGTCTTGCTTTTAAACAATTTGCTGAATGATTGGGGATGTTCAAATCCCAGTGCATAAGCAATTTCACTTACTGTTAGCGTTGAAGTGGATAATTTTTCCTTCGCTTTTTCAATCAGCTTATCGTGAATATGTTGTTGAGTGCTTTTCCCGGTTAAGACTTTGAGTAAACCGCTTAGATAGCTTTGTGAAATATTCAGTGCATTTGAAACGTATTGCACGGTGGGAACTGTTGTATTGGTTAAATCTTCCCCTGAAAAATACTGATTGAGTAACGTTTCTAACTGATCAAGAATTTTGTGATTGACAATTTTCCGCGTTATAAATTGGCGTTGATAAAAACGTCCAGTATAATTCAACAATGTTTCAATCTGTGAAATAATGATGTCCTGGCTAAACTTATCAATATTGGTATGGTATTCCTGTTGAATATTTTGTATGATGTTGTTTAAAATAGACTCTTCTCTACCGGAAAGAAACAATGCTTCGTTAGCGGTATAATCAAAGAATTCATATTTATGGATGTTTTTTGCTAAGGATGTATTCCGGAAAAAATCCGGGTGAATAAGTAATAACCAACCCGAATGCTCTATGTTATGATCGACCGTTATTTCAATTCCTAGTAACTGATGTGGCGACATCATAAACATTACACCTTCATCGAAATCATATTCCTGTTGCCCGTATTTCATTTTTCCGTTAAGTCCTCTTTTAACGGCGATGGAGTAAAAATCAAAAGTCCAGCTGGTCCCGTTATATTCGGTTGAGAGGTTAATAGCTGCATAATCAACGACACTAATCAACGGGTGTGAGGGTTTAGGCAAGCCTCTAAGCCTGTGAAACTCGCTGATCGTTTTTATCCTGATCAATTCCTTACCTGCCATTTTGCGTATATTTAAAATCAGTCAAAATTTGTAGAAACGGAAAGGGTTTTATAATGCTCAAACGTTTCAAGATTAGCCTTCATTTTTGCTGTTGCTATCTGAAATGCATCGCTGCCCAATAGAAGGTGTAATGGGGGCTCATCCATTTCTGTGATATCTTTCAAAACCATAGCCAGCTTTGAAGGGTCTCCTGGTTGATGGCCGCTATATTGCTGCCACATTTTAATTTGCGCTTCTGATTTATAGTCTTCTATCAAGTTCGCAGTTATTTGAAGGGAGCTATCATTCATAAAATTAGTCCTGAATAAGCCAGGAATTGCAACAGTCACATTAATTCCAAAGTCCTTCACTTCGCTATGAAGGGATTCGCTTAAACCAATAACAGCAAACTTTGCCGCATCATAACTTCCAGAAAGTGCAGCACCATTATATCCGGCAATAGAGGATACATTTATAACATGGCCGTATTTTTGTTTGCGCAGGTAGGGCATAGATGCTCTGATAACGTTTATAGTTCCAAATAAATTGACATCAATAGTTTGTCTAATTTCTAAGTCTGTCAGTTCTTCCAACGCTCCAACTAATCCGTAACCAGCGTTGTTGACGATAACATCAATAGAACCAAAAGTATTAAAAGTCTTTTCAATTGCTTTTTTGACTTCTTTTTCAGCCGTTATGTCAACATTTAATGGTAAGAATTTTTCATTTTTACCAAATAGATCCACGATATCTTTAGTATTACGCGATGTTGCGGCAACATTATATCCATTCTGAAGTAGATATTTTGTAAGGGCCAACCCCATTCCTTTTGACGCTCCCGTTATAAACCAGGTTTTATTATGCTTAATTTTCATGTTGATATTTGTAGTGATAAATGAATTGATGTTCTGAAGCTTTATTACTGATTATAAACCGTGGCAAAATCCTTAGCAAAATCTTTCATTTTTACTTTCCCTAACGAAGGTTTATTCCTGTTATAATCATCATACAAATTGTTTAATCTGCCTGCATTCATGGCTGCCAAACCCCTGGCTGTATTAGGATTCACTCCTGCTTCCAATAGTCCATTCAGGTATTGTTCATCTGAAATTGAAATCCATTTTAAATTCGGCAATCCGATAGCTTCACCCAAGACCTTTGCTACATCATTAGGGGAAATTTCATCACTTGCAATGTATCGTACGGTTCTTTCATTAAAGGGTTTCTCAAACTCTTCGGCAATTACGGCTGCAATATCCAAAGGAGAAACCCAAGGTTCTTTTTGATCACCACCATAGTTTTGAATAATAGAGCCATGTGATTTTATAGCAGGTATAAAACCGAACATATTGTAGTAAAAACCGACCGGGCGCATAAATTTGATTGCAATACTTTCTGGTAAACCTTTCAAAATATGCTCAACTTTGCAATGTGCTTCCAGCATTCCGACCCCTTCCGTAGTATGCGCACCTACGCTGCTCAGGTGTATAACTTTGGTTATTTGAGATTTTAATATGGAATCTACATAACAGTTTGCTATGTGTAGCCATGATGACTTCGGATTTGGATTTTGTTCGAAATAATTACCCGGTGGTTCCATTAAATATACTGCGTCCGCCCCTGTAAAAGTTTTAATAAGAAAGTTGACATCCTGAATCGCGCCGATGGCGCAGGTAGCTCCTAAAGATTCAATGCATTTTTGTTTCCCGATGTTACTGCTAATTACGGTAACGTAATGTCCTTGTTGTACTAATGCTTGTGTTAAAGGTTTGCTGATGTGCCCTAATGAGCCGGTTACTACTATCTTCATGCCTTCCATTTTATACATGCAAAGGTCCCCGATAAAAGGTAAAGGAATGTAGCCATATCTACTTTTTTTGTAGTCAATAATCAGGTTTTATCATTTATATTATGTTTAACAATTAGATCGCCTGGATGATATATTGGAACTCAGTATGAGCGATTATGTCTCTGGCTTTATTTCAACGATGATTTATTATCCCAAATCCATAGTTAATATGATCATAGTGAAAACATTTTACATAGAGCAGATGATGGCGGACATGGCCTGAGGCCTGTAATCTATTTTCGCAATCCGGATCAGGATCGCTGGCAGGGATTTTGGTGCCTTGGAACAAGCCCAAATTATAAATTTATCTCTAAAATTTATTATATCTATTTGGTTATCAGTATTTTTAAATCACAAAGAGCTTTTAGATGTTCATAAAACCGGTTCGAGAATTGTCCAACCGAGGTCACATTTTAGGAAAAGTCCTATCAGATGCAAGTCTGGTAGGACTTTTTGTTTGTAGTAACTTCAAATTTTATCCTCTTTAGGGATCAAGTTGAAAAGGTGTAATTTCAGGTGTAATTTATATCTAAAACTGGGTGTAACTTTATATCCCCCAAACTTCTGCACTTCAATTATTTACATAGTCTCAGCGCCTCATTTATCAGGTTGAGTATTTATACGCCCAAAACCAATATCGTTGTTAATAATTATTGTTGTCCGGATAATATCAAGTCTTATTATACATAAATCCTTTGCTGTATTGAGTTTGACGTGCAAATAATGTTGTTTCAGAATCAGGGATAGTACCCCTTCCTGTAAATTCGATATAATTCTTTACTGTAAAGGGTTTGAAGCATTATTCTCAATTTTACCCGGACAAATCAGCTAGTGTGCGACACTTGATTTTAGTCGACAATTTAGTACTTAAACTTATTTCTGAATTATTCATTTTTAACGACTTAGTATCTGTTGTACAGAAACAATGGTTAATAATTATTTTGATTGCGCTATAATGTAATCCAACTCAGGTGCCTCAACGCTTTGAGATTGTTGAGGTGTATGTACTCTTAATTTATTTGTTTCAAGTTTATGCAACTGTGTTTCCAGATCCATTCTGACTTCTTTATATGCAGGATCATAGGCAAGGTTGGTATATTCAGATGGATCGTTTACCAAATCGTATAGTTCATATTCGTTGTAATAAGCTCCCGAAGCATCAAAATAATAGCTATACTTCCATTTCTCTGTACGTATACATCGGATACGATTTGCAGCATTTACCGCAGACCATTGGCTATTTGAACCTGCTTTTGTATCATCGTATGTAAACAATATACTATCCTGTACAGGTGTACCATCCTGCATAATTGGTAACAAGCTTGTGCCTGCAAGTCCGGCAGGAGGGTTGGATACATTAGCAATCTCCATAAACGTAGGCATAATATCAATCAGCGTGGCCAGGGCCATAGATTGTTGAATGGAGTGGTCTGAAAATAAAACAGGATTAGATATAACCAGTGGAACCCGTAATGCTTCTTCGTAAGCTACAAAGGTTTTCTGTCGCAGTCCTCCATGTGCAAGTCCCATTTCTCCATGGTCTGAGGTGTAGGTCACGATAGCTGTATCAGCCAGGCTTATTCCATCCCCATCTTTAGCATACAGTTCTTTGATCAGGTTACCAATCTCTTTATCGACCAGGGTTAACAGATGTCCGTAAAAATTTATATAATCTAACTTTTGTTCTACTGTTGCTAAAGGCCCTAAAGAAGCATCCATGCCCAATAGGATTTGTTCCTGCGCCATCGGTTTTTTATTAGCCAGTAGATGTTCGTTTACAGTATCGGGCAATCCAATTTCCCTTGTTGACCAGGCGTCAGGATAATATCCGGAGGTTCCTGCTGTTTTCGGATAAGCCAGCACGTCGTGCGGATTCACCAGCGACACGATCAGGCAATAGGGTTTGTACTGACCTGCAGCTCTTTTCACTTTCACCTCCTGCAGATATTTGATGGATTCGGCCACATACCTGGCATCATGGTTGGCAAATCCTCCTCCGAAATTTAAAGGATTTACATCTTCTCCTGCATCAGGGGCTATCCATCCCATTGCACCAAATAGAGAAATATCTGCAGATGTAAGGTTATCATAATTCGTGGATGCTCCATTACCGGCAATGCCTTTACTCATGTGCCATTTACCACGGTACTGTACATCATAACCGTCATTCCAGAGTACATTCATGATGTTTGGTAAGGAAGTACTGATGGTTGGTTCCGAAGGAGATAAAGGGCCGCCAATAGTGAGTGTTTGAGAAACCTTATGTTTAGCCGGATAAATTCCTGTAAATAATGTGGTACGGCTGGGAGAACACATGCAGGTATTACAGAAAGCTCTGTCGAAGCTGAAACCGTTCCTTTTTAGAAAGGTCAGCGTTGGAAGATTTTTCTCTTCCCATCCCGGAGGGAAATGCTGTGTAGCACGCTGTTCGTCTGTAATAATGAGAATCATGTCTGGCTGCTTGCCAAGTTGTGCTAACTTTTTTTTCAAGTTCATGGTTTAACGTGTTTATTTGAAAGGGATTGGGTCAAAATTCGGGGTAGATTAAAAAGTTAAATGAAGATTGTGTCAATGCCTGGACCAGCAGATATCTCAATGTATGATAGTATTCAGTAAGGGTGTAGTGCTTAATTTCTCCAAAATTCTAATGTAAGAAGAAATTGTTCAATTCCGATATGAATCAGTTAAACATCTTGTTGCTGGCATCATCCATCTTTAATTAACTAATTAAAGTCACTTTTGTTCAAAAAATACTGAAACAGCAAAATTTAGTGGATGAATGGTTATTGACCTGGCTCAAAAAGAAATCAAAATAATATCCATCCCAAACGAACAATTAGCTAATGAACCCGGAACGGTTCACGTGGTGGTTTCGCAACTATTAAGCAATTGGAATAAAACAGAGTTATCCGACCTGGCCGGAACAAAAAATCACCCTTATGTAACCAAAGTAGCTGTACAGGTTCTTTAATTGATGCACTTTTGCAATATCAATTTTGCAAATCTATGGCTATAGCGGGTTATTTGGCTTCAATTTTTATAGGTATATCATTAGGACTAATCGGCGGTGGTGGTAGTATTCTCACCGTACCCGTTTTGGTGTATCTTTTCCATATGGATGCAATCCTGGCAACGGTCTATTCACTCTTCATCGTTGGAACGACAAGTGTTGCAGGTTCTTTTTCTTACTTCAAAAGGGGGCTGGTCCATATCAAAGCAGTGGTTGTTTTCGGCATACCCTCAACTATATCCGTTTTTCTAACGAGAGCATATATCGTTCCGGCCATCCCACAGCATGTTTTCAGTATCGGAAGTTTTACCCTTACCAAAGGGATTTTGCTATTATTGCTTTTTGCCGTACTGATGATTTTCGCTGCTTACGGCATGATCAAAAAGGACAAAAAAGCATCGGAAGAAACATCGCAAATACAGTCATTCAATTATCCTTTAATGCTTGTAGTGGGAACTGTTGTAGGTATCCTTACTGGTTTAGTCGGTGCAGGTGGCGGATTTCTGATTATTCCGGCATTGGTTAATTTCATGGGGCTGCCAATGAAAAAGGCGATTGGCACTTCTTTGGTCATTATAGCCATCAATTCGCTGGCCGGGTTTTTATTTTCCCTATCCCACATCATCATTCTTTGGGCTTTCATATTGAATATTACAGGACTTGCCATTATCGGCATACTAGCAGGCAGCTACATTTCAACAAAAATTGACGGCAGAAAGTTAAAACCTGCATTCGGCTGGTTTGTATTGGTAATGGGTATTTATATCATTCTCAAAGAAACCCTTCTGTAATCAATTGAATAGTCATCGTTTGCCGGTTTAAACTAAAAATAGGAAAAGAGCTACTTTTATTCGTATGTAACCAAAGTAGCTGTACGTGAAAAATAATGTGCGGAAATTTATAATATAAAAGAATAATTAACGATGTAAATAAAAATAAGAGATATGTTTTTTCAACACGTTTATGATAAGAGTTTAGCGCAGGGCAGTTACATTATCGGTTGTCAGGCAACCGGAGAGGCCATTGTGATTGATGCGCAACGGGATATCGATGTCTATTTGGATATTGCCAAACAAAACAACCTCCATATCTCGCATATTGCCGAAACCCATATTCATGCAGACTTCCTTTGTGGTTCGAGAGAACTGGCGGCTGTAACAGGAGCAACAATGTACCTGTCTGACGAGGGAGGAGAGGAATGGCAGTACCAGTTTCCGCATACAGGACTAAAAGATGGGGATGTTATCAAAGTCGGCAATTTGTCTTTGGAAGTATTGCACACGCCGGGGCATACACCTGAAAGCATTAGCTTTTTGCTGACCGATCATCCGGCAACAGACAAGCCCGTCATGGTATTTACCGGAGATTTCGTGTTTGTTGGAGACATTGGTCGTCCTGATTTATTGGAAAAAGCCGCAGGGCTTATCGGTACAAAAGAAACGGGAGCAAAGCAAATGTTCCAGTCATTAAAAAAGTTTGCGGCATTGCCCGATTATATTCAGCTGTGGCCGGCTCATGGAGCAGGTTCGGCCTGCGGAAAGGCATTGGGAACAGTACCTGGTTCTACGGTAGGGTACGAAAAAATCCGCAATTGGGCTTTGGGGTACGGTGAGGATGAAAAAGGATTTATCGATTATCTTTTGGCAGACCAACCGGAACCGCCTAAGTATTTTGCCAAAATGAAACACCTGAACAAAGTGAACCGTCCGTTGCTGGTAGAAGTGCCTAAGCATCCGAAATTATCCAAAGAGGCATTTATAAAAGCTTATGAATATGGATTGAAAATTATAGATGCAAGGGATAAAGCCGATTTTGCCAAAGGATTTATACCCGGCAGCCTGAACATACAGGGCAATAATTCTTTTTCAACATGGGCAGGTTGGCTGCTCAATTATCAGGAACAGTTTATGTTGGTTTGCGATGATAATCAAATAGAAGACCTGACCCGAAAACTGATGCGCATCGGTTTGGATAATATCTATGGGTATATTTCCGATGTGCACAATCTGGGCATGGAGTTACAAACAGCGGATATAATTTCCATTGATGAGTTTAAAACGTACCTTAAAAAAGATGATGTCCGGATTGTGGATGTGCGGGGCGAAACCGAATATGAGGCAGGACACATAGAACGGGCAGAAAATGTTTTTGTAGGAACCATTCCCGATAACCTCGATAAAATCAGTAAAGACAAACAGGTAATCATCCATTGCCAGGCGGGTGACCGTGCCGCAATTGCTTATTCGGTACTGGCAAAGAATGGTTTCAGAAACGTAAAAAACTTTTCAGGCGGTATGAAAGAATGGCTGGCATCCGGCGGAGAAACAATTACCTGCAAAGAACCATCTTGCATTGAAGCTTAAAACAGATAATTATAGGATTCTTTTCACCATTATTTGATAAAATAGATAAAGCCAGTTGACAGAGGTGATAAAGGACGGCGCTTTTCCAGTGGATGTGCTTACAAATACATTGTCGTGTTTTGCAGAAGTGGTAGTATTTATTAATCTGACAAAAAATCAGGAACAATGAAAAAGAATATGGGAACGACAGACAAGGTAATCCGCATCGGGATAGCCGTTGTTATTGCAGTATTATATTTTACCAACGTTATTTCGGGAACATGGGCAATCCTATTAGGCATTTTAGCATTGGTATTCTTGCTTACTTCGTTCTTCAGCTTTTGCCCGTTGTATTTCCCCTTTGGTATCAACACTTTTAAAAATAAGAAACAATGAAGCAAAACTTATTACGCGGTTGGAATTTTATGCGTGTGCTACGGTTGGCATTGGGCATTTTCATTATTGTGCAGGGCTTTCAGTCAAAAGAATGGTTGTTTATGGCATTGGGTGGATTATTCACATTGATGCCGTTGCTAAACATTGGTTGTTGCGGTGCTTCAGAATGTAATACAGTCGTTCCAGGGCGAAGCAATAATACAATAGAAGATACAACGTATAAAGAAGTGCACTAAAAAGGACCTGTCTGTTATCATTGGTGTAATTCATAAAATAATTAATCAGGACAAACTAACGCATGAGGCTTTGACCGTATATAGTGTTAAAAAAGGGTAAATCGGACGTTTTTTCTTGTGCTCTTAAATAAATAAGCCGAAATTCGTTAGCTGATGAACAGGACTGTGCTATATAATTTAAGAACCTATCAGCGATACTTCTTTGTATTCGCTACAATGGTTTTGGTACTGCTCTCATCCTGTCCAATCAAAAGCGTTATCAAAAACCTGGCTGGTATTCCAACTAATAAGGAACAGGGATTAACTAAGAAAAGCAACCCTTTCTTTGGAAACGGAGCGGAGAAATGTATCAGTGAAACTTTGGACACGACAATCTCCCAAACGGGTTCTTTCAATACGAATGATTGGTTACCCGCTCTTCTTACGACAGCTTTTGTTTTCCTGCCTGGTTATACACTCTGCAATGAGCTGCCACAGTTTTATGGGAGTTTAAAGATTCCTGGTACGTTACCTATCTTCCTACAGTACCGAAAGCTCATCATTTAATACCATTTCACACATTTGTTTTCTGCTGATAGGCAGAAATGCTATTGTTTTTATTTAGAATAATCTTTGGTCGGCTTTACAACCTGTCAAAAGCGTATGTAGGTTTCATTACATGCGCAGCAGCGGGAACAGGACGACTCAAAAAAAACGTAATTTGTCGCCACAGGATAACATCATTTTAAAGTTTTCCGAACAAATCAAAGAGGGGAAAAATAAACAATAAAATACATGAAAAGACAATTGAATAATAGAGCCATGCTCATGCCTCTATTATTGATGACGGTCAGTTTTTGTTTTGCAGCCCGCCATCAAAACGAGAAATGGAAACAACCCAATCAAACAGTAACGTCAGCAGATACAACTTCCGTAACCCCGGAATATTCCGGTCCGGATGTCACATTCATGGATGAAAATGGGAACGCAGTATCATTAAAGTCCTTAAAAGGCAAAGTCGTGTTCATTAACTTTTGGGCTACATGGTGTCCACCCTGCAGGCACGAAATGCCTTCCATCAATAAGCTGAAACAATCTTTCACAGGCAATGATAACATCGTGTTTTTGATGGTGATTATAGATGGGAATATCAAAAAGTCAAAAGCATTCATGAAGAAGAATAAGTACGACCTATCGGTGTACATTCCCAATAGTGAAATTCCAGGTAATTTTTTGGGGAGTGCTATACCTACTACGGTTATCCTTGCCAGGAATGGAGATATGATTGCCCGCATAGAGGGCGGCAGGGATTATACTTCTCCCGAAATAACAAAAGCCCTGAACGAATTAGTTCAAATTTATCAGCCCGCATTGCTGACGAATAAATAAACGGAATTATGCTGAATAATAAAGAGATTTTAAAGGGAAAGGTGTCTGCGAATAAGTTCGGACAATTCATCAGAAGAAATGTTTTTTCTATCCTGATGGGAATATTTATTGTTGTCATACTGGTTAGCCCTGATGCAAAATCCTGGGTGCTGCGGCAATTGATGGCTACGGGGGTATTTAATGCCCGGATAGAAGAAAAAGGTTACGATGCTACAACTCAGGCTGTCACTGACTTTGATTTTGAAGACGGGAAAGGCACGGTTCAGAATACAGCATCTTTGCGGGGAAAAGTTGTGTTCATCAATTTTTGGGCATCGTGGTGTCCGCCATGCAGGGCTGAATTTCCTTCCATTGAAACGCTTTATTCCACGTTCAGGAACAATCCCAATATTTTTTTTCTAACGGTTAACGAAGACGATGAGCTTTCAGCGGCTGATGCGTATCTGAAAAAAGAAAATTTTACGGTTCCCTTTTACAAAACCAAAGGCATTGTGCCAGGTAGTATTTATACGGGAACATTACCTACCACCATCGTACTGGATAAGAACGGTACAATCAGGTTCCGGCACGAGGGCTTTGCCAACTATGGGGCTGAAAAATTCATAAAACAGATAGAAGATTTGATAAAGGAATAGTTTAACAACAAAAATTTTTCATGAAAAAGTTAAGTTCATTGCTGGTAGTATTGATGTGTCTGATGTCAATCAGGGCTTTTAGTCAACAAAAAACAGTTGAGGTCTTTAAACCTGCCGAAGCTCACAGGAGCCATTATGATGCGCTTTACGTGCTGAGGGTTGGGCAGTAGTTCATCCCTGATTGAACAACATTTCAATCTCAAAAACCTTTTATGGAATGTCAATAGATATATACATAATTCTTTGCGAGATAGTTTTTCAGGTTACTTCCAGGTATTTGTTTCCATCCGTCTTCAAATCTGGGCCTTGCAAAATGCAGGTCATGAGGAAAACTTGCCAGCCCGGTATGAGTAAGTTTAAGCCTTGTTTTATCTCCTTCTTTAAATAATTCAAAAGTAACTTCCGAGCTGCCGGAATAGCCATTATAAATCCAACTGTGTGCTAATATCCGACCGTCTTCAACTTTCGTAACGCGCCATTCTTTTTGATATGGTGATCCATCATTAGAAAAGACAAACTCAAAATCAACAACTGGCTTGAATTTTCTCAATTGAGGAAAATACCACTCTCTCATTTTATTTTCGTCAGACAGTGCCTGCCAGACTTTTTCTAATGAAGCATAGTAAATCTGTTCAAATTCGAATGGAGTTTCCATAGTTTATCATCGTTGAATAAATAATAAAGTATTATCGAAAAATCAGTAAAGGTCGCTTTTTGGGCAAAATGATACTCTAGTTAGACTACGAATCTTATTTTCACCTTCGCAAGTGAACAACCAAATTTCATCTCCCTTTTGAACATTTTGATCTTTGAATCTGTAGGCATGAAACCACTTATTTGAAATATTGTTATCATCGGTATAACTGGTCTCGAACTACATCGTATTTAGATTTGCATTCTCCAAAACCTTAATTTCTACTTTTTCCGATTCGTGTGATCCCTCATTAATTACATTAGTTATTGTAAGTTTCATTGTCAATACCCGATTTATGTTGTTCAGGTTGGAATCAATATAAAAATTCTAAACGTAAGTCTTATATCTATTTGATTATCATTATTTTTAGTTCGTAAAGGGTCTTTAAATCTTGATAGAACCGGTTCGGGAATTGTCTTACCGGGGTCACAACAAAAGCATCAAGCAGTATTTAAGCCGCATAAATCACATGATTTACGCGGCTTTTCTGTTTTATGGCTGCCTTCAATCAACACTATACCATATCTTTGAAACCTTAAAACGCAGTTCTTTTTTGTGCTCTTCTTAGAGGGGATACCATCATGAGGGGGTATCATCACCGGAATTTATACCCCAAAAGTAAGTCCATTAAGAGGAGGTATGTTTTTTAAGAAATTATCAGCAAAAAGACTGTCTGAAAGCCAATGAAGAAAGATTGGTTTTTGCTTTGAACAGCTTGCTGAATTTTACTGTTCAAATGAAAATAATAGCATTGAAATAGCTACTAAAATCAGTTCTAATGAGAAAAGTTTTATTGATTACTTTGGGAATGAGTGCGTTTTTTGGGACATCGTCTCAAGCGCAGAATATTTCTCTGGCTCCTGAAAAAGTCATTCCTTACCAGGTAACTGTTGCGCAGTCAGATTATAAGGGTAAAAACGCGCTGGCTTTACAAATGCCGAACAGCGCCATTAACGAAAAGACATTTGCATTGCTCAAAAATATCGATTTTCATAATGGTATTATAGAAGCAACCATTTCAGGACAACCACAGACGAATGCTGGGGAAAGCGCCCGTGGGTTTGTTGGCATTGCCTTTCGGGTGAGTAAGGATACCTCCAGGATGGAGTTGTTTTACATTCGACCAACCAACGGCCGGGCAAATGATCAGGTACGGAGGAATCATTCGACTCAGTATGTTTCTTTGCCGGGCTATCCCTGGGAGAGATCGCGGGAAGAAACACCAGAAAAATACGAGGCTTATGCTGATATGATGCCGGCTGAATGGATCAGGGTGAAAATTGAAGTAAAAGATGACACGGCCAAATTCTATATCAATGGTGCGGAACAACCTACTTTGATAGTCAATGACCTGAAGCAGGGAAAAGATCAGCGTGGAAGCGTAGGCCTTTGGATTGGTCCGGGAACGCTTGGTCATTTTACAGATGTGAGCATAAAGAAACTCGATTAAACAAATTCGAATCAGGCAGTGCGATGTAAGCTTTGTTATTTAGAATACGTGGTTTTATTGCAATTTTGAATCAATTGGATGTAGCTTAAAATGCTTGTTCTTTTATAAAATTTCTTATTAGCGTTAATGTGATGGCGGTGCAGGAGATGATTTTGTTCATTTTTAAAATGAATAGAAAATAGGAGGGAGGTAATAGTTTATCTCTGTACATTTATGGTATAGCTGCGAGGGTCGGTAGATCCTTTGCAGCTATTGTGTTTTAGAGGGGAGAGGTGTTTTTATTATCAATTGAAAAACCGGAAAATCAATTAGCCATTTAGGGTAGTATTATTTGCCACAGATAGTACAATCCGATATTAGATAAGATATACTTTATGAGGAAGAAATTGAGCGCACGAAAGTGCGGGAGGGGAGAGTATTGTCAATCCAATTTTAAAATAGCATTCAATGTTTGTTAAGCTTGATTTTGATAGGGTATATCAGGTTGATGTTGAGAAAGGGAATGAGGGGGAGGGATTTTTTTATACGGTTTTGAGGAGTGGAAGGAAAAAGAGGATCAAGGTTCAAATAAATGATAGGCCACATGAGTTATTGGATAATGTCTATAATCTGGCATTCGGTCCGGTAGATCGGAAGGAGCGAATAAAGGATATGGAGAGTCTAAAACATGCTGATTATTCTATGGTATTTTCAACTATTTTGAATTTTGCCGGATGGTATTTAATGCAACACCCGGATCGCAGTGTTGGCTTAGATGGATCAACAAATTCCAGGGCTTACTATTACTTCCGGATGATTAAGCAGAATTATGATTATTTGAGTAAGCGATTCGATATGTATGGTATTAAATATTACGTGAGGATAAAAAGAAAAGGCACAGGATTATATGAAGCCCCATTTGATTTCAGGGATATACAATCCAGTGCTTACAAGCTCTTAATAGACGAGATAGAAAAAAATAGAGAACTGGAAACGATGTTTAATTATTTCACTTTTGAAAAAATACATAAATGATTAGAATACGGGTAAAAAAACCTAAACATCCAGATTATGATAAGGAATGGTATCCAAAGCCTAGTGTACTGAGTCAAGTATTTAGGCCGACAGGAGCAGTAGATAGAATGATTGAGAAATTGAATTATTTGAGTGAAAAGTTCGATAAAGAAATTCCGGTTGATCAGTCAAATAAATATAGTCTTCTGTATGGAAGTCGGGTAGTAGAGGTGTGTCCTTACCTCAGGGTGAAGTATATGCCTGATTATACTAATCCGGAGGATGTAAAACATTTGGAAATACCACTTGCGGATATCTGGAATTCAAAGAGACCACCAACTGAAGAAGAAATCATGGAGAGTATTGCAGGAATGTGAAGAATACTGGAAAGAATTAGGAGTAGAATTTGAATAATTGCTCATTGACTTTTCTAATTGCTCATTGACTTCAAATATGGTTTTCCAGCACCCCATCCCTGAATCTTCAGGGGTGGCTTTTATCCCTTTTTCTCCCGCTCCCTGAGTGCATCTTCCTTTTTTAACCCACCCATTATTTTATACATCTTCAAAACAGCACCGGGTTTCAACCGCTCCTCATCATACTCCTCATTATCAGGTGTGATAATAAAATGAGTCTCATCATGTGTTAAAACACCCGCTAATTCCCTTTTATCTTCCAGCACGAAATAATATTTATCCCCAGCTACCAGCATCTCCTGATCAACACACTTCAATAAAACCAGGTCAAGCGTATCCCATACAGGAAGCAAACTATTATCTTTCAGGTAGATATACAATTCCCCTCTTCTAAAAATATTGCCAGTCAATGTGTAAACAGGTAGCACTGCCTCAGGGTTAGATATCAGATCCGCTAACTGAACATGTTCATCATAAACCGGAATCTCTTTCTCATACCGGTCAAATAATGTTGCGATACTATTAATGCCTAGCCTGGCAGATTTAAAGTATTTAGAAACTGAATTGTCGTCGTTGTATTCAATCATCAACCCGAGATTAATGTCTATTAATTGTTTTGATCGAAATGAATATAGGCGTTTTTTCCTTTGTAAACGGTGGCTGACAAAAGTTTTGTCATTTTAAAATTAAATGAGTTTCAAAATGATAAGCATAATATCATATTGAAATTGAAGGTTGTAATAATCCCTAAACAAATCTCCAAACAAATCCACATTTTTCCTCCCACTCATTAAAATTTTTACTAACTTGTACCCTTAATCAGGTACCGTGTAAAAGCCTATATTTTTAAAACTCATCCCTAATACCATATAACCATATCAATTACTTTATGGATCGCAGACAATTCCTTTCGCTATCAGCAAAACGACAGCCAGCAGTGAAAGCGACTACCACCGGTTCGCGTACGGATTCAGGTATTTCCGCATACACCGGCACT
>Ga0316604_10001493_pt1 | contig 20447 bp, 20 predicted proteins | sample OWC_soil_day20_C_FD_207650 | JGI IMG/M metagenome (GOLD analysis project Ga0316604, IMG submission 207650) | Wetland soil microbial communities from Old Woman Creek delta, Ohio, United States - OWC_soil_day20_CT | ecosystem: Environmental > Terrestrial > Soil > Wetlands | place: USA: Ohio...
TCGGCCGAGCGGGTGCTCGAGCAGCTGTCGCAACGGCTGACCAACAAGTTTCTGCATGCGCCGACCCAGGCGCTGAACCAGGCCGAAGGCGGCGAGCGCGCCGAACTTCAGTCAGCCGCCAGCCGGCTCTTCCACCTGCATTCGAACGACTGAGTCGGGCTGCGGGCGGGGCGCCCGCACCAGCCGGTTGCGGCCGCTGCGCTTGGCTTCCAGCAAGGCATGGTCGGCCGCTTCGATCAGGCTGGCCGCCGTCGTGTAATCCGGCAGGGCGGCAACGCCGCAACTGAAGCTGGCGCGCAGCGCACCGCGGGCATGGGCATGCGGCAGTTGCGAAAAATCCTCACGAATCCGGTCGAGCAGGCGGCAGGCCCGCTCGAGGTCGGCATCGGGCAGCGCAATGATGAATTCCTCGCCGCCATAGCGGCCGATCAGGTCGCTGTTGCGCAGGCGGCCGCGCAGCAGCCAGGCCAGGCTGCGGATGACCTGGTCGCCGACCGGGTGGCCGTGGTTGTCGTTGATCGACTTGAAGCGGTCGATATCGATCATCGCGACGACCAGATGGCGGGCCGGCGAACTGGTGCGCAGCATGCTTTCCAGCTGGCCCTTCGAGGTCGAGTGATTGAGCAGGCCGGTCAGGCTGTCGTGCCGCCCGGAGTAGAGCATTTCACGGTAGCGCTCGATCTTGGTGCGGACCACCGAGGCGAGGATGATCGGGTTGATCGGCTTGGTCAGGAACTGGTCGCCGCCCAGGCGCAGCGCTTCGACCTGTTGCGCGATATCGGTTTCGCTGGACAGATAAATGACCGGCAGCGACTGGTATTCCGGAATCTGGCGCAGGGCGCTGGTCACTTCGACACCGGTGCAGAAGGGCATGTACATGTCCATCAGGATGGCGTCGGGGCGATAGTCGGCGGCCGCCTGCAGCAGTGTGCGCGGGTCGCCGATGGCGCGGCTGTCGATGCCGTGCTGCGACAGCGAGCGCCGGATGTGGGCGATGGCGGTGGCCGAGTCCTCGACGACGAGGACGCGATGCACTTCGTGTTCGCGCGTTTCGACCAGATCGAGAATGCGCGACAGCACGTCGCTGACCTTGTTGCCGACCGGCACGCAGGCATCGGCCCCGGCCCGTTGCAACTGGACGATGCTTTCCAGGCTGGCGGGGACTGACAGGCAGTAGAAATAGCTGGTCGGAAATGTGGTGCGCAAGGCCTTGATGGCGTCGACGGCGCTCAACGGATAAACGCAGCCTTCGCGGTCGGGGATGAAAACGATGGCCAGCGGCGGCTCGTTCTCGATGTCGAAGGTGCTGCTTTCCCAGCGTTGCTCGGCCGGCTTGAAGCCGAAAAAACTCAGTTGTTCGGAGAGCGATGCGGTCCACGGGTGCTCGGCGCGCGAAACGATCAGCACCCGGCGCGGCCGGTTCCAGGCTTCGTCGGTGTTGTCCGCTGCGTCGCACTGGCGGCGGGGCTGGACGGCCGGTGTTTCGTGGCGGTGCAGTTCGGTCAGGATGATGCCGAGCTGGCGCTCGATGGCGCTGGCCTGGGCGTCGGCGATCGGGTGCATCGAGCGGTCGCCGAACAGTGCGAGGGCGGCGTTTTCCAGTTCCTGGCAGGCGCGGACCAGGCCGGGCAGGTGCTGGCGGCTGAGTTGTTCGGTCAGCCCGTTCAGGGACAGCGTGAATTCGACGAAAACGTCCGAATCGCCGCCCTCGCGATAGCTTTTCCAGCGCAGTTCAAGCGTTTCTGCAAGGGCGATGACCGAATGGGGGATGGCTGGCATGGGATGGCTTCCGCAATCGGCGGATTATGCTATTTGAAAGGGCGCGTGGCAATCGCCATCCATCGCCGACGGAAGGTGTTCTCGGGTACCATTACGGCCCTTCGCACACCCGGGCCGGCTGGCTATCCGAAATGAAATCGAGCATTCGCCAAAAACTTGATCTGCTGGTCGATCGTCTCGACGAAATCGACCGCATGCTGTCGGCGCCGAGCACGGCCGGCGACATGGATCAGTTCCGCAAGCTGTCGCGCGAGCGGGCCGAAATCGAGCCGGTGATCGTCCAGTTCAATGCCTTCCGCCAGGCCGAGAACGACCTGGCCGAGGCCGAGGCGATGCGTGACGACCCGGAAATGCGCGATTTCGCCGAAGAGGAAATCGCCGCAGCCAAGGCGCGCCTGCCCGAACTCGAAACCGAGTTGCAGAAGCTGTTGCTGCCGAAAGACCCCAACGACGAGCGCGGCGTGCTGCTCGAAATCCGCGCCGGGACCGGCGGCGACGAGTCGGCGCTGTTCGCCGGCGACCTTTTCCGGATGTATTCGCGCTACGCCGAGCGCCAGCGCTGGCAGGTCGAAGTAATGTCGGCCAGCGAGTCGGAACTCGGCGGTTACCGCGAAATCATCTGCCGGATCGGCGGCAACGGCGCCTATTCGCGGCTCAAGTTCGAATCGGGTGGCCATCGCGTCCAGCGTGTGCCGGAAACCGAAACCCAGGGCCGCATCCATACCTCGGCGTGTACCGTGGCGATCATGCCGGAAGTCGATGAGGTCGAGGATGTGAACCTCAATCCGGCCGACTTGCGGATCGACACCTTCCGCGCTTCCGGGGCCGGCGGTCAACACATCAACAAGACCGATTCGGCGGTGCGCATCACCCACCTGCCGACCGGCATCGTCGCCGAATGCCAGGATGGCCGCTCGCAGCACGCCAACAAGGCATCGGCGATGAAGGTGCTGGCGGCGCGTATCAAGGACGTCCAGGTCCGCGCCCAGCAAGCCCACATTTCCAGTACCCGGAAGAGCCTGATCGGCTCCGGCGACCGTTCCGAACGCATCCGGACCTACAACTTCCCGCAGGGGCGGATCACCGACCACCGGATCAACCTGACGCTGTACAAGATCGCCGCGATCATGGACGGCGACATGGACGAACTGCTCGGTGCGCTGGCTGCCGAACACCAGGCCGACTTGCTGGCCGAACTGGCCGAACAGAACTGAAAATGACGCTTTTCGAGGCGTTGACCGCCGCCCGGCAGAAAATCGATCGGCTCGACGCGCGTCTGCTGCTGCAATACGCCACCGGCTGCTCGCACACCGATCTGCTGGCGCGGCCGGAAACGCCGGTCATCGCGCCGGCTTACGCGCAGTTTGCCGAATGGGTCGAGCGGCGGGCGGCCGGCGAGCCGCTGGCCTACCTGGTCGGCGAGGCCGAGTTTCGTGGTCGCGTTTTCCAGGTCTCGCCAGCGGTGTTGATTCCGCGTCCGGAAACCGAAGTGCTGATCGATCTGGCGCTGGAAAAGCTGCGCGGCCTGACGGCGCCGAAAGTGCTCGATCTCGGCACCGGCAGCGGTATCGTCGCCATTTCGCTGGCCCTGGAATGCCCGGCAGCCGAGGTTCTGGCGGTCGACCTGTCAAAAGAGGCCATTTCCGTGGCGCGCAACAATGCCGGCCGGCTCGGGGCGAAGCTTGCCTTCTGCGCGAGCGACTGGTTTGCCGAACTGGCTGGCCAGCGTTTCGACCTGATCGTTTCCAACCCGCCCTACGTCGCCGAGGGCGACCCGCACCTGAGTCGCGACGGCCTGCCTTTCGAGCCGCAAATGGCGCTCAGCGACGGCGAGGCCGGCGGCAACGGCCTGGCCTGCATCCGGCGCATCGTCGCCGACGCGCCGGCCCATCTGACGGCGGGCGGCTGGCTGTTGTTCGAGCATGGCTACGATCAGGGCGCAGCCAGCCGGAACTTATTGCACGATGCCGGGTTCAAAGCCGCATCAACCTTTCCCGACCTGGCCGAGATCGATCGCGTCTCGGGGGGTCATTTGTAATCTGGAGAAAAAATGTCCGACGTTCAGCAACGCATCCACCAAACCGTGACCACCAACCCCGTCGTCCTCTACATGAAGGGTGACGCCCGTTTCCCGCAGTGCGGTTTCTCGGCCACGGCCGTGCAGATCCTGAAGTTGTGCGGCGTTAACGATTTCGTGACGGTCAATGTGCTGGCCGACGAAGAAATCCGCAATGGCGTCAAGGAATACGCCAACTGGCCGACCATTCCGCAGCTCTACATCAAGGGCGAATTCGTCGGCGGCTGCGACATCATGAAAGAGATGTACCAGGCGGGTGAACTGCAGACCATGCTGCAAGACATCGCCCAGGCTCAGGCCCAGGCCTGAGTTTTTCGCCGCGCCAAATGCCAGGCCCGCCAGTTCGGCGGGCCTTTTTCATGGGCGCGACCTGGCGCCTGCGGCCTAGATTTCAGTGACCGAGAACTCGATCGCGGCGCCGTCCTGGACGATGTCCTTGACCGCGCAATGGGTGATGCTCTCGAGAATGGCGGCTTTTTGTTCGGCCGTGAACTGTTCGGGGAAGCGCACTTCGGTCTTGAATTTGCCCAGGGTCAGCGGGCCGCCCGGACCGGCAAACGGCTTGCAGTTGATTTCGATGCCGGCGGCCGGCACGCCCAGATCCTTGCAGCTCTTCTTGGCAAAGACGGCGGCGCAGGCGGCCAGCGAGGCATAGAAGGCTTCCAGCGGGTTCATCAGGGAGCCATTTACGGCATAGTCTGCGGCGTGCTTGCCGGCATTGACGTGAATGAGCGGTGTGTTGTCGACAACGGTTGAATACATGCTGGTCTTCCTTGCTGTTGGTTTTATGGCGTCCGGGCGGGTGTTGCCTGCTTCAGTATCAACACCATTGAATATAATAATTGTCTAATATATCGCAAGGCAAGGTTTTCTTGATCGACGCCGCCCGCGGGCCGCGGGAGCGACTGTTCTAGCGGGTCGCCAGGCGCTGGTTGGCCAGCGACAGGCGGCTGGCCAGCACTTCGGCGAAGCTCTGGTAGAAGTGCATGCGGCAGGCGGCGGAAGCCTGCTGCAGCGCTGCGCCGCTGACGCTGATGAGATCGGCGGCGTTCTGCGCCGTGATGTCGGCGCCGCGTAGCTGGTGCTGCCGGCCGATCACCGCCATCTCACCGAAGCATTCGCCCTTGCTCAGGATGTCGAGCATCTTGCCGCCCTTGCTGACCTTGAGGTTGCCGGCGGCGAGGAAGCAGAAAAAGTCGCCCGGTTCGCCGTCGCGCATGATCACGCTGCCGGGTGGCACGCGCTGCCATTGCGAGAAGCGCAGCACTTCCCATATTTCGACGTCGCTGAATTCGGCGAAGAAGGGCATGGCGCGCAGGATGTCGAATTTCTCGGTATCGGCGAAGTCGCCGCCCGGCGTCTGCAACTGCCGGTCGCGCACCGCCTGCGTCAGGTCCTGGGCGAAGGCGCCCCAGGTCTGGTAACGCGCGTTGCGGTCACGGGCCATCGCCCGGCCGACGATCTGGTCGAGCACCGGCGGCAGCTCGGGGCGCAGGCTGGAAGGTTGCGGCGTGTCGCCGTGGATGATCTGGTAGATCATCTTGTAATTGCTGTCGGCCTCGAAAGGCAGGCGCCCGGTCAGCAGTTGGAACATGACGACGCCGAGTGAATAGATGTCGGTGCGGTGGTCGAGCGGGTTTTCCTGGACCTGTTCGGGCGACATGTAGCCCGGCGAGCCGATGCCGGTGACCTGGGTGCGCTCGGTCTGGCGGCTGATGATGGCGGTGCCGAAATCGGTGATCTTGATGTCCGATTCGCCGCTGAGCAGGATATTGGCCGGCTTGATGTCGCGGTGCGTGATACCGAGCCGGTGCGCGAAATCGAGGGCGCGCGTGCATTTGAAAATGAGCTCGACGACGCGGTCGACCGCCAGCAGGTGCCCCGGCCGGGCGTGCTCTTCCAGCGTGCCGCCGGCGACATACTCCATGACGATGTAGCAGAGCTTTTCGGTGACCACCGCATCGTAGATCTGCACGATGTGCGGGTGGTTCAGCTGGCCGACCAGCGAGGCTTCGTTGAGGAAGAGGTTGGTGTACAGGCGACCCCGCTTCGGGTCGTTGAGGACGGCGGGGCTGGCGACCTTGATCGCCACGTCGCGCTGGGCGAAAGGGTCGCGACCGAGATAAACGGTACTGGTCGCGCCTTCGCCGAGCTTTTGCAAAAGCTCGTACTTGCCGAGCTTCTCGATCATCGCCTGGTGCCAGCCTTGTTACAGGCGGTTGCGGGCCCGGGCGATGGCGGCCTTGACCTGGGCCGGCGCGGTGCCGCCGATGTGGTTGCGCGAAGCGAGCGAGCCTTCGACGGTCAACACCGCGAAAACGTCGTTTTCCACTTGCGGGCAGAAAGCCTTGAGTTCGTCCAGCGTCAGTTGCGGCAGATCGACGCCCTTCGCTTCGGCCGCCTTGACGGCGTGGCCGACCGCTTCGTGCGCGTCGCGGAAGGGCAGGCCCTTCTTGACCAGGTAGTCGGCGAGGTCGGTGGCGGTGGCGAAGCCCTGGGTCAGCGCGGCCTGCATGTTGTCGGCGCGCACCGTGATGCCGCCGGCCATGTCGGCGAAGATGCGCAGCGTGTCGGTGACGGTATCGACGGCGTCGAACAAGGGTTCCTTGTCTTCCTGGTTGTCCTTGTTGTAGGCCAGCGGCTGCGACTTCATCAGGGTCAGCAGGCTCATCAGTTGGCCATAGACGCGGCCGGTCTTGCCGCGGGCCAGTTCCGGCACGTCCGGGTTCTTCTTCTGCGGCATGATCGACGAGCCGGTGCAGAAGCGGTCGGCGATCTGGATGAAGCCGATGCGCGGGCTCATCCACATCACCAGTTCCTCGGACAGGCGGCTGATGTGCATCATCAGCAGGGCGCAGGCGGCGGTGAATTCGATGGCGAAGTCACGATCCGACACGGCGTCCAGCGAGTTTTCGCAAACGTAATCGAAGCCCAGTTCGGCGGCAACGAAGGCGCGGTCGATCGGGTAGGTCGTGCCGGCCAGGGCGGCGGCACCGAGCGGCAGGCGGTTGGTGCGCTTGCGGGCGTCGGCGAAGCGCTCGGCATCGCGGCCGAACATTTCGAAGTAGGCCAGCACGTGATGACCGAAAGTCACCGGCTGGGCGACCTGCAGGTGCGTGAAGCCGGGCATCGGCGTCGCCGCTTCCTTCTCGGCCAGGTCGACCAGCGCCGAGCGGAAGGCCTTGATCAGCGCCAGGATGTCATCGATCGAGTCGCGCAGGTAGAGGCGGATGTCGGTGGCGACCTGGTCGTTGCGCGAACGGCCGGTGTGCAGGCGCTTGCCGGCGTCGCCGACCAGTGCGGTCAGGCGTTTTTCGATATTGAGGTGCACGTCTTCCAGATCGAGCGACCATTCGAAGGTGCCGGCTTCGATTTCGCCGGTGACGATGGCCATGCCGCGTTCGATGTCGGCCAGGTCGCCGGCGCTGATGATGCCCTGCTTGGCGAGCATCTTGGCGTGGGCCAGCGAGCCGCGAATGTCCTGGCGCCACATGCGCTGGTCGAAATCGACGGAAGCGGTATAGCGTTTGACGAGATCGGAAACTGGCTCGGAGAAACGGCCGGCCCAAGTGTATTGCGTGGCGTTGGAAGTCATGACTCTGGTCTAGAATGGGGCAGTTAAGCGACGAATTGAACAACAATCCGCATCAAGAATGACAAGTATACGGCACTTTCCCGCGACTCACCCGCTGCCCGACTGGCGCAATTTCGGGGTGATGCTGCGCGTGCTGCTCGGCATCAATGTGCTGGCGCTGCTCGCCGCGCTCGTCCAAACGCCCGATCTGGCCGGCTGGCTGGGGCATTACGTCGAACTGGCCGCCATCGTCGAACCCTTGTTGCTGATCGCCCTCGGCCTGCTCTCGCTGGCCCGCGACCTGCTCTGGCGCCTGCCGCTGCGCCTCGGCCAGGCCCTGGTGCTGGCTTTAGCCGGCGGGCTGGCTGCCGGTTTTTTCCTGTACACCCGCGCCCTGTCGCTGATCGAAGGGAGCAGCGGCTGGCGCAGTGCCTTGCTGGCGATGGCTGCCGCCGCCTTGCTGCTCGGTTACTTCGAGTTGCGCTCGCGGGCCTTTTCGCCGGCCCAGACCGAAGCGCGGCTGGCGGCGCTGAATGCCCGTATCCGGCCGCACTTCCTGTTCAATTCGCTGAACGCGGTGCTGTCGCTGATCCGGGCCCGGCCGCAGCAGGCCGAGGCGGCACTGGAGGCGCTCTCCGACCTCTTTCGCGCCGCGATGCGCGATCCGGGCGAACTGGTCAGCCTGGCCGACGAAATTTCCCTCGGCAAGCAGTATCTGGAACTCGAGCATTTGCGCCTTGGCGACCGTCTGGCGGTCGACTGGCAAATCGGGGCGGTTTCCCTGGATCTGCCGATTCCGCCGCTGATGCTGCAGCCGCTGCTCGAAAACGCCGTCTATCACGGCATCGAACCGGCCCCGGAGGGCGGCACGGTGCAGGTCATCATCGAGCAGCGCGACGACGAATTGCACATCGCCATCGCCAACCCGACCGCCGGTCAGGCGCAGCATGCCGCCGGCAACCAGATGGCGGTGGCCAATATTCGCGAACGGCTGGCCCTGTATTACGATCTCGAGGCACGGCTCGAAATTACGGCCGGCACCAACATTTATCAGGTTCGCATCATGCTGCCATGCCGCCGCCGGGTTCATCCGTGAGTCCCTTGAAAATCCTGCTGGTCGACGACGAGCCGCTGGCGCGCGACCGCCTGCGCACCCTGCTCGGCGATATCGCCGGCCAGTTGCCGAGCGAGGTCGTCGGCGAGGCCGGCAATGGCCTGGCGGCGCTGGCCTTTTTGCGCGAGCAGCCGGTCGATGTCGTGTTGGCCGATATCCGCATGCCGGGCATGGACGGTATCGAGCTGGCCGGCCATCTCGGCAGCCTGGAGCAGGCGCCGGCCGTCATCTTCACGACCGCCTACGACAATTACGCGGTACAGGCCTTCGACCTGAACGCAGTCGATTACCTGCTCAAGCCGGTACGTGCCCAGCGCCTGCTGACCGCGTTGCAGAAGATCCCGGCCGTTCCCCACCCGGATCCCGCCCTGCTCGCCAGCATCGGCCGCGAAGTGCGGGGCGGTGGGCGCAGTCATCTTTCCTGCCACGAGCGCGGCCGCCTGTTGCTGGTCCCGGTCAATGAAATCCTCTACCTGAAGGCCGACCTGAAATACGTCACGGCGCGCACGGTGGAGCGCGAATACCTGCTCGACGATGCGCTGACCCATCTCGAAAGCGAGTTTGCCGAGCGCTTCATCCGCTTGCACCGCGCCGTGCTGGTCGCCCGTGCGGCGCTGGCCGGCTTCGAGCGGGCGGCCGGCGACGATGCCGAAGCCTATGGTTGGGCGCTGCTGCGCGGCGTGCCGGAGAAGCTGCCGGTCAGTCGCCGGCAATGGGCGCCGGCCAAGGCGCTGGTCAAGAATTCCTGAACGTTTAACGAAAGCGAGTCTGCCGGTGAGCCAGATCTGTCCGCATTGCAATTACGCCCGCAAAAGCAGCGATACGACGCCGGACTGGCAATGCCCGGCCTGCGAGAAAGCCTATGCCAAAGGCGGCAACAGTCTGCCGCCGGCCGGCTTTCGCCAGTACGGGGCGGCGGCCGAGCCGCGCCCGGGCGGGGCCGGCAAGTGGTTGCTGCTGTTGCTGGTGCTCGGCGTCGCCTTCTGGTTCGGCCGGCCGCTGCTCGAACAGCGTTCCGCCCAAGCCGCGGCGGCCGTCGCCGCCAGTCAGCCCGAGGTGCTGCTCTATGCGACCGACTGGTGCGGGTACTGCAAGGCGAGTCGTGAATTTTTCGCGGCCAACGGCATCCGCTACATCGAGCACGATATCGAGAAGAGTTCGGTGGCGCTCGCCGAGCACAAGAAATTGGGCGGTAACGGCGTGCCCTTGATCGTGGTCGGCGGCGAAGTCGTCAATGGCTACAACGAAGCGGCGCTGCGCCAACTACTCGGCCCCTGGATCAAGGGCTGAGCATGGTCGGCCGCGCGCGGCGCCTGGCTCAGGCAGCGAAGGCGCGGGTTGGGGTAATGCTGTGTTCGCGCTGCAGACGATTGATTTCGGCCCGCAGGGCGGCTTGCTGACCGGCCGTGATCATGCGCTGGCCGGCTTGCCATTCAAATTGGATGTCGGCGGCGTGCACGCCGGCGCAATAGAGGGCATAGGCCATGTCGCGCAGTTCGGCGTGCGCAACTTTCTGGCCAGTGCTTAGTTCGGCAACAAATTCGTTCTTGAAGAACGCCACGGTTGCATTGGTTGTCATGATTTCACCTCGCATTTGCGCAGCTTATGCCTGGTCCGGTGCGCTTGTATGTGGTGTATTGCACACAGGGCAAGATATTTCATTTTTATTCTCCGTTATCTTTCCGTCTGTTGGTCGAGACCGCCCCGCCGGCCGTTGAAAAACGGCGTTTTGGGGCGGTCCACCGCAGGCATGGCAATGCTGCCGGCCTTAGCCGAGGGCGCGGTTGACGATTTCCAGCACATCGCGCGACAAGCCCTGATGGTCGCGGATGCTTTCCAGTGCCAGGCGGGCGTGTTTCTGGCGCTCGCCGTCGAACTTCTTCCAGCGGTCGAAGCAGCGCGCCAGGCGTGAGGCGACCTGCGGGTTCTTGCCGTCGAGCAGCCGGGTTTGCTCGGCCAGGAAGGCGTAGCCGGCCGGCGTGTGGAAGCGGGCGAGGTTGGCGCCGAAGTTGCGCAACAGCGCATAGACCTTGTTCGGGTTGCCGATGTCGAAGGCCGGGTGGCCGGTCAGGCGTTTGACGGTTGCCAGCGTATCCGGCAAACGGCTGCCGGACTGCACGGCCAGCCACTTGTCGACCACCAGCGCTTCGTGTTGCCAGCGCAGGTAGAACTCGTCGAGCGCTGTTTCGCGTTCGGTGCACTCGGTCTGGGCCAGCGCGGCGAGGGCGGCGAACTGGTCAGTCATGTTGTCGGCGCCGCGGAACTGCTGCAGCGCCAGTTGGCGAACGGCCGGTGTGTTCAGTTCGAGCAGGTAGGCCAGGCAGGTATTGCGCAGGGCACGGCGGCCGGCTTCCTCGCTGCTCGGTGTGTAGGCGCCGCGGGGGGCGAGGCCGGCGTAGAGGCCGGCGAATTCGCCTTCCAGCTGCTCGGCCAGGTGGCGGCGCAGGCTGTTGCGGGCGGCGTGCAGCGCATCGGGATCGACGATGTCGAGCGCTTCGGCCAGCGTCGATTCGCCGGGCAGGGTCAGGGCTTCGGCGACGAAGGCGGCGCCGCGCTCGGCTTGTGTTTGCAGCAGGCGACGGGCGGCGTCGACGAAACTGGCCGGCCAGACCGGCGCTTGGCCGGCGGCGATGGCCGCAGTGGCGTCGAGAATCAACGTCGAAGCCAGGCGCTGGCCGGCTTCCCAGGCATTGAACGGGTCGCTTTCGTGGGCCAGCAGCAGGGTCAGTTGTTGCGGCGTGTAGGCGTAGTCGAGGACGACCGGCGCCGAGAAGTCGCGCAGCAGCGAGGGCACCGGTTCGGCGGCGATGCCGTCGAAATGGAACTGCTGGCTGCTTTCGGTGAGCAGCAGCGTCCGGTCGCTACCCGCAATAATTTGGCCGGCAGCATCGAACAGCGCGACGCGGATCGGGATCAGGTAGGGATTGTCATCACTGGCGCGCGGGTTGCTCTGCTTGACGTGCAGCGTGTAGCGCCCGGTTTTTGCCTCGAAAACGCTGTCCACCGCCAGATGCGGCGTGCCCGGCTGGTTGTACCAGCGCATGAACTGGCTGAAGTCGAAACCGCTGGCGGCAGCCATCGCGGCGACGAAATCCTCGCAGGTCACGGCCTGGCCGTCGTGGCGGCGGAAGTATTCGTCCATGCCGGCGCGGAAGCCGTCGCGGCCGATCAGGGTCTGAATCATGCGGATGACTTCGGCGCCTTTTTCATAGACGGTCGAGGTGTAGAAGTTGTTGATCTCGACAAAGCTGCTCGGCCGGATCGGATGGGCCATCGGGCCAGCGTCTTCCGGGAACTGGGCGGCGCGCAGGCCGCGCACTTCGCGGATGCGGGCGGTCTGCCGGTTGTGCAGGTCGGCGCCGAATTCCTGGTCGCGGAAGACGGTCAGGCCTTCCTTCAGCGAGAGCTGGAACCAGTCGCGGCAGGTGACGCGGTTGCCGGTCCAGTTGTGGAAATACTCGTGGGCGACGACGCGGTCGATATTCTCGAAATCGACGTCGGTCGCGACATCGGCGCGGGCCAGCACGTACTTGGTGTTGAAGATGTTGAGGCCCTTGTTCTCCATGGCGCCCATGTTGAAGTCGCCGACGGCGACGATCATGTAATGGTCGAGGTCGCATTCGAGGCCGAAGCGTTCCTCATCCCATTTCATCGATTTTTGCAGCGCCGCCATCGCGTGCGGGCACTGGTCGAGCTTGCCCGGTTCGACGTAGATGGCGAGTTGCACGGTTCGGCCGGAGGCGGTCTGGAAGGTGTCGAACAGGCCGTCGAGCTTGCCGGCGACGAGGGCGAACAGGTAGGCCGGTTTCCTGAACGGATCGTTCCAGGTTGCCCAGTGACGGCCGTCGGCTTCTTCGCCGCTGGCCACCGGGTTGCCGTTGGCGAGCAGCACCGGGTAGGTCGCTTTATCGGCGTGCAGCGTCACCGTGTAGGTCGACATGACGTCGGGGCGGTCGAGGAACCAGGTGATGCGGCGGAAGCCCTGCGCCTCGCACTGCGTGAAGTAGCCGTCCTTGGAACGGTAGAGGCCGGAGAGGCGGGTGTTGCGGTCCGGATCGATGCGGACCACGGTGTGCAACGTGAAGGCGTCGGGCAGGCCGGCGATGGTCAGCGTCGTCGACGTCGTCGAAAACGGCACTTTTTCACCGTCGACCGCAACGCTCAGCGTTTCCAGCTCGTCGCCGTCGAGCACCAGCGGCTGGGCGGCAACGGCGGGGTTGCGGCGCATGGCCAGCGTCGCGCTGACCGTGGTGCCGCCGGCGGCGATGACGAAATCGAGATCCACCGTGTCGACCAGATAGGCGGGCGCGGTGTAGTCCTTGAGGTAAATGGTCGGCGGGGTATCGGTTTTCATTATTTGACGAACGGTTGGGGAATACAGCCGATGATACGTCAAACCACGGGCCGGGGCGGCGCTTGGGCTACCCCGGCGGTTGATAGGGTCAGGCGCGGGCGATTTCGCTTTCGATGGCGCCAACCAGCTCCGCGGCATCGGGCACGATGTCGGGGGCGAAGCGGCGGACGACCTGGCCCTGGCGGTCGACCAGGAATTTCTCGAAATTCCAGACCACCTCGGGCGCCGCCGTCGGTTCGATCTTGTAGCCGCGCAACATGCTTTCGACGCCGGCCCGGCCTTCGGTTTCGGGGCGGGCCGCGGTCAGGTGGGCGTAGAGCGGGTGCTTGTCCGGGCCGGTGGCGACCAGCTTGCTGTACATCGGGAACTGGACGCAGAAATTCGCGGTGCAGAAGGCCGCGATCTCGCTGTCGCTGCCCGGTTCCTGGCCGGCAAAGTCGTTGGCTGGGAAGCCGAGCACGGCAAATTTCCGGTCGCGGTAGGTTTCGTGCAGCTTTTCCAGGCCGGCGTATTGCGGCGTCAGGCCGCATTTCGAGGCGACATTGACGATCAGCAGTACCTCGCCGGCGTGCTCACGCAGGCTGGCGGCCGTGCCGTCGATTTTCTGGAGGGGGATGTCGTAGAGCGCTGCGGTCATGTTGCTTTCCTTGTTGGGGTGGGCGTTCGCTACGGCCGGTTAGCGCCGGCTCAGCGCCGTTGCCAGACCTGCCAGCGTTCGCGGCCGGAAAATACCGGAATTGAATCGTCGACCGCGGCATCCTCGATGCGTTCGAAATTTGCGGCGAGCAAGGCATCGAGTTCGGCCGGCAGGATGCCGAAGGGCGGCCCTTTGGGCTGTTCGCAGAGGAAAAAGAAACCGGCCAGCCGGCCGCCGGGCGGCAGCAGTTCGGCGACGCGGCGGCCCCAGTCGGCCCACAGCTTGCGCGGCAGGGCGCAGAGGAAGGCGCGTTCGTAGATCAGCTGATAGGGCGCCGCCGGCGTGAAAGTGAAAAAGTCGGCGCAGACCAGGTCGACCGCGACGTCGCCGAGTACGGCGCGCGCGCGGTCGACGGCGACCGGCGAAAAATCGAGCGCTGTCACCGGCCAGCCGCGTTCGGCCAGATGCACCGCCTCCCAGGCGCTGCCGCAGCCGGGGATCAGAGTGTTGAGCCGGCTCGGCTGGCGGGCGATGAAGTCGGCCAGGGCGGTCGGCACCTTGCCGGCGTCCCAGGGCGTGGTGCCTTCGCCAAAGCGCTTGCTCCAGAAATCCGGGTGTTCGGGGCGCTGCTCCGGCGGTTTGATCTGGGTCGGGGAGGGCGTCTGTTCGCTCATGCTAAGATTGCCCTCTTCGAAACCCTTGCTGCGTGCCGCTTCATGTCTGCTCCTTCCAAGATCATCATCGCTTCCCGCGAATCCCGCCTCGCCATGTGGCAGGCCGTGCATGTCCAGGGCCGTCTGGCCGGCCAGAATCCGGGGGCTGAAGTCGTCATTCTAGGCATGACCACCAAGGGCGACCAGATTCTCGACCGGCCGCTCGCCGAAATCGGCGGCAAGGGCCTGTTCATCAAGGAACTCGAAGTGGCGATGCAGGAAGGCCGTGCCCACCTTGCCGTCCATTCGATGAAGGACGTGCCGATGGTGATGCCGGAAGGTTTCGTGCTGGCCGCCATCTCGGCCCGCGAAAACCCGCGCGATGCCTTCGTCTCGAACAAGTACAACGGCCTCGACGATCTGCCGGCTGGTGCCGTCGTCGGCACTTCCAGCCTGCGCCGCGAATCCATCCTGCGCGCCAAGTACCCGCAGCTGGTCATCAAGAGCCTGCGCGGCAACCTCGATACCCGTCTGAAGAAGCTTGATGCCGGCGAATACGACGCGATCATCCTGGCCGCCGCCGGCCTGATCCGCCTCGGCCTGGAAAACCGCATCAAATCGGTGTTGACCGCCGAGCAGTCGCTGCCGGCCCCCGGCCAGGGTGCGCTCGGCATCGAACTGGTCGATGGTGATGCGACGATGGCCGCCGTCGTCGCCCCCCTGAACGACCCGGAAACCGCCCACTGCGTCAAGGCCGAACGCGCCTTCTCGCGCGCCCTCGGCGGCAGCTGCCAGGTGCCGCTCGGCGGCTACGCCATCATCGACAACGGCCAGCTCTGGCTGCGCGGTTTCGTCGCCACCGTCGACGGCAGCGAAATGGTCAGCGCCGAACTGCGCGGCAATCCGGCCGATGACGAAAAGCTCGGCCTGCAACTGGCGGCCGAACTGCGCGCCAAGGGTGCCGACGCCATTCTGGAAAAGCTCGCCCACTGCAAATGAGCCAGCCCGGCCCGCTCGCCGGCAAAACCATCGTCGTCACCCGGCCGCGGGCGCAGGCCGCGCCCCTGGCCGCGGCCATTGCCGAGGCCGGCGGCGCGCCGCTGCTCTTCCCCTTGCTTGAAATCTCGTCGGCCTGCGACCCGCAGCCGCTGGCCGCCGCCATCGCACAGCTCGCCGCGTACCGCCTGGCCGTCTTCATCAGCCCGAATGCCGTCGACTACGCGGTGCCGGCCATGCTGGCCCGCGGTCCGTGGCCGGCCGGACTGATTCCCGCCGCCGTCGGCCAGGGCACGGTGAAGGCCCTCGCCGGGCTGGGTATTGACGGCTGCATCGCGCCGAGCACGCGTTTCGATTCGGAAGCCCTGCTCGAATTGCCGGAACTGGCCGCAGCGCAGATCGCCGGTCGGCGAGTCGCCATCTTTCGCGGCGACGGCGGCCGCGAATTGCTGGCCGACACCTTGCGCCAGCGTGGGGCGACCGTCGATTGCATCACCTGCTACCGTCGTTCCGGCCCGGCTGACGGCGTCGCGCCGCTGCTCGCTGCCTGGCGCGCCGGGCGGCTCGATGCGCTGACCGTGTCGAGCAGTGAAGGCCTGCGCTATCTGGTCGATCTGCTCGACGCCGAAGGCCGTGCCTTCCTGCAAAAAACCCCGCTTTTCGTGCCGCATGCCCGCATTGCCGAAAATGCCCGGGCCCTCGGCTTGAGCAAGATTATCCTGACCGAAGCCGCCGACGCCGGCCTGCTTGCCGGCTTAGGTGCTTATAATTGGGCGGCATGATGCCTGATAACGAACAAACCCCCGCTCCGAATATGAACTTGCCCGCCGCGCTCCCCGCGTCCCCTCGCTCCTACCGGCAAAACCTGACCCTGCTGATCGCCGTCGCCGCCTTGGTTCTGGCTGGCTGGCAGTGGCTGGAAACGCGCCAGAAACTGGCCGACACGCAGCAGGAAGTGACGCGCCGGCTGGCTGAAACCGAGGCTGGCAACCAGGAAGAACGCGGCGCCCAGAAGCAGTTGCGCGAGCAGATCGAAGACCTGCAATCCCGGCTGGGCGCCTTCGAAGGCAAGCTCAACGAATTCCAGGGCCAGAGCGTTGCCCTGCAAAGCCTCTACCAGGACATCGCGCGCAGTCGCGAAGAGGCGCTGCTGCTCGAAGTCGAGCAGGCCATCACGCTGGCCGGGCAGCAACTGCAACTGGCCGGCAACGTGCCGGTCGCGCTGCTCGCGCTGCAGACCGCCGACGCCCGGCTGGCCCGCCTCGACCGACCCGCTTACCTGCCCTTGCGCAAGGCGCTGGCCAAGGACATCGAGCGTCTGAATGCATTGCCTTTTGTCGATCAAGCCGGCATCAGCCTGCGTCTCGAACAGGTCGTGCTGGCCGCCGACCAGTTGCCGCTGGCCAGCTACGGGCGACCGTCGGAAAAGGTCGAAAATGCCCCGGTGCCAGCCGCCGAGGCATGGTGGCAACGCGGTGCCCGGCAGGTCTGGCAGGAGATCAAGGGCCTCGTCCGCATCCAGCGTTTCGATGCCGAAGATCCCGCCTTGCTGGCGCCCGGCCAGGCTTTCTTCCTGCGCGAAAACCTCAAGTTGCGCCTGCTCAATGCCCGGCTCGCCCTGTTCTCCCGCGATCAGGCAACTTTCCGCAATGAACTGAAGCAGGCCCAGAGCTGGCTCGGCCGCCATTTTGTCGCCGACGACAAGGCGGTGCAGGCCGCCCAGGCTACCCTCGGGCAGATGGCCGGGGTTGCCCTGAACAGCGATCTGCCCAATCTGAGCGAAACCCAGGGCGCCTTGCGCGGCCTGCGTGGCGGCAAGGAAAAGCGGTGAAGGGCCTGTTCTGGTTTGTCGCGCTGTTTGCGCTGGCCGTGGCGGTGGCGCTCGGCGCCAAGCTCAACGACGGCTACGTCCTGCTGGTCTTGCCGCCCTGGCGGGCGGAAGTCTCGCTGAATCTGATGATCCTGGCGCTGCTCGCCCTGTTCGCCGCCTTCTACGCCTTGCTGCGCGGCCTGGCGCTGACGCTCGGCTTGCCGCAGCGGGTCAGCGAATACCGCGCCCGCCGGCAACGCGAAAAGGCCGGGCTGGTTTTCCAGGATGCCGTTCGCCTGTTGTTTGAAGGGCGCTTTGGTCAGGCGCTGAAAAAAGCCAGCGAGGCGCATGCCGCCGGCACGGCGCCGGGCTTGTCGGCGCTGATCGCGGCGCGGGCGGCGCAGCGCATGCGCGAATCGGAAAAGCAGCAAGGCTGGATGGAGCGCGCCACGCTGGACGATCCGCGCACCGAAGCGGCGACGCTGATGCTGGAAGCCGAGATGATGAACGAGGCGCGTCGTTTCGACGAGGCGCTGCTTGCGCTGGAGCGCCTGCAGGCCAAACAGGGACGTCATATAGCGGCCTTGCGTCTGGAGTTGCGGGCGCGGCAGGGGGCGGGCGACTGGGATGGCGTACTCAAGCTGGCTCGCCAGCTCGACAAGCGTGCTGCGCTGCCTGCGGAAGTGGTCCGCGAAGTCCGGACCCAGGCGCATCTGGGCAATATCGCCAAACGGGCCGCCGATCAGGGCTTGCTGACCGCCTACCTGCGCGCCCTGCCGGCCGAGGAACGTAGTCAGCGCGTCGTGCTTGCCGCCGCCCGTGCCCTGATGGCGCAGGGCGCCGAAAGCGAAGCGCAGAAACTGATCGAGGCGGTACTCGATACTGCCAGCAACGACGAATGGCAGCCTGAGCTGGTGGCGATCTACGGTCGCCTGACCGGTGGCGAGCAAACGGCGCGTATCGCCAAGGCCGAAGGCTGGCTCCGCAAGCATCCCGAAGATGCCCGCCTGCTCAAGGCGCTGGGTCGGATGTGCCTGCGTCAGCGGCTGTGGGGCAAGGCGCAAAGCTATCTGGAAGCCTCGCTGGCGGTGCGCGATACGCCGGAAGGGCATCTCGAACTGGCTCGCCTGTTCGATCAGCTGGAACGGCCGGAAGAAGCCAACAAACACTACCGGGCCAGCGCCAAACTCGAAGCGCGCTAGGTTCCATAAAAAGGGAGCGGAGGGGAAATGCTGAATATCGACATGCGCAAGATCTACAATTTTTATCCGGTCGAGCCGGCGCCCGAGCCGGGCAGCCTGCCGACCGGCGGCGATCTTTACTACGAATGCCTCGATTGCACCGCCGTCGTCAATTCGGTGCCCCACATCAAGGCAGCCTGCGTCTGCGGCAATCTGGCCGGTGGCGGCGGCAAGCTGGCGGTAAAAGACCCGGCACGGGTCCGGGTCGTCAGGGGCAAGCTGAAGTAAGGGGCGACGCCCCCGGGCTTAGGCCCAGTCCTGCGGCTTGAGGAAAACTTCGTAGAGTTCGGCTTCCGGCGTGCCGGCGGCCGGCTGCCAGTCGTAGCGCCATTTGACGATCGGGGGCAGCGACATCAGGATCGACTCGGTACGTCCGCCCGACTGCAGGCCGAACAGCGTGCCGCGGTCCCAGACCAGGTTGAATTCGACATAGCGACCACGGCGATAGGCCTGGAATTCGCGTTCGCGCTCGCCGTAGGGTATTTCACGACGCTTGGCCAGCACCGGCAGGTAGGCCTCGGTGAAGGCGTTGCCGACCGCCTGGGTCAGGTCGAAGCAGCGCTCGAAGCCGCCTTCGTTGAGATCATCGAAAAAGACGCCGCCGACCCCACGCGGTTCGTTGCGATGCTTCAGGAAGAAGTAGTCGTCGCACCACTTCTTGTATTTCGGGTAAACGGCGTCGCCGAACGGGGCCAGGGCGTCCTTGCAGGTCTGGTGAAAATGCGCCACATCCTCGCGTCGACCGTAGTAAGGCGTCATGTCCATGCCGCCGCCGAACCACCAGACATCGTCCTCGCCCGGTTTGCTGGCAACGAAGCAGCGGACGTTCATGTGCGCCGTCGGGCAGTAGGGATTGCGCGGATGCAGGACCAGCGAGACGCCCATCGCTTCCCAGGCGCGCCCGGCCAGTTGCGGGCGGACGGCGGTGGCCGAGGCGGGCAGCGACGAGCCGGTGACGTGCGAGAAATTGACGCCGCCACGCTCGAAGAAGTCGCCTTCCTCGATCAGCCGCGAAATGCCGCCGCCGCCTTCCGGGCGTTCCCAGGAATCAGTGCGGAAAGGCTGGCCGTCGAAGGCTTCGAGTTCGGCGACGATGCGGCTCTGCAAGCCGGTGAAGAAATCCTTGAGGCGGGTAGTGTCCATTGAGTCTCCGGAAATGAAAAACGGGCGGCTCATCTACCAAATGAGCCGCCCGTCAGAGTCGGTTGCGCCGTAATGGTTCAGCGGCTGATCGCCCGGTGGCCGATGTCCTTGCGGAACTGCATGCCGTCGAAATGAATCTGGACAGCCGATTCGTAAGCCAGTTTCTGGGCCAGCTTGATGTTTTCGCCGAGTGCCGTGACGCACAGCACGCGACCGCCGCTGGTGACGACCTTGCTGTCCTGGTTGGCGGTGCCGGCATGGAAGACATGAGCATCTTCACCGAAGCTGTTGCCGTTCGGCAGGCCGGTGATCTGGTCACCCTTGCGCGGGGTGTCCGGGTAGTTGGCGGCGGCCAGCACGACGCCCAGCGCGATGCGGCGGTCCCATTCGGCTTCGACCTGGTCCAGCGTGCCGTTGATGCCGTGCTCCAGCAGATCGACGAAATCCGACTTCAAGCGCATCAGGATCGGCTGGGTTTCCGGATCGCCCATCCGGCAGTTGAATTCGAGCGTCTTGACGCTGCCATCCTTGCCGATCATCAGGCCGGCGTAGAGGAAGCCGCTGAACGGAATGCCATCAGCCGCCATGCTGCGCACGGTGGGCAGGATGATTTCGCGCATCGCCTTGGCGTGCACTTCCGGGGTGACCACCGGGGCCGGCGAGTAGGCACCCATGCCGCCGGTGTTGGGACCGGTGTCGCCGTCACCGATCCGCTTGTGGTCCTGGCTGGAGGCCAGGGCGAGGACATTCTTGCCGTCGACCATGACGATGAAGCTGGCTTCCTCGCCATCGAGGAATTCCTCGATGACGACGCGGGCGCCGGCATCACCTAGCTTGTTGCCGGACAGCATGTCGTCGATCGCGGCATGCGCTTCTTCCAGCGACATGGCGACGACAACGCCCTTGCCGGCAGCCAGGCCGTCGGCCTTGATGACGATGGGGGCGCCTTTCTGGTCGATGTAGGCGTGGGCTGCGGTCGACTCGGTAAACGTGGCAAATTCCGCGGTCGGGATGTTGTGGCGGGCCATGAAGCGCTTGGCGAAATCCTTCGAGGATTCGAGCTGGGCGG
>Ga0316604_10001494_pt1 | contig 20427 bp, 19 predicted proteins | sample OWC_soil_day20_C_FD_207650 | JGI IMG/M metagenome (GOLD analysis project Ga0316604, IMG submission 207650) | Wetland soil microbial communities from Old Woman Creek delta, Ohio, United States - OWC_soil_day20_CT | ecosystem: Environmental > Terrestrial > Soil > Wetlands | place: USA: Ohio...
CCAATGGCGAATTCAACACGGGCAAGGTGGGAGAGACGGTTGCGATCGAATTCGTTCGGCCGGACGGTACACGGGTGAATACCCGCATCGCGCGCAACAAGACCTCGGGCAGGCCCAGCGTGCTGGCACTGAAGCTTTCCAGCGGGCTGGGCTATCTGCGCCTCTCGGCCTTTGACGAATCCATCCGCCGGGATACGCTCAAGGCGCTCGAGGGCTTGCGTGACACCCGGGGCATCATTCTGGATCTGCGTGACAACGGTGGTGGCTCCACCTTCTTTGCCCGCGCTTTTGCCGAACAGTTCGTGACCGGCAAGCATGAGATTGCCCGCGTCACGACCCGCAGCGGCAAACCGGTCACCCTGTTGTTCGGCATGCTCGATCTGATCAAGCCTGAATTCAGCCTCGAAGGCCCGGCCAAGCCGCTGACCCAGCCACTGGTGATCCTCATGAGCCAGAACAGCGCGAGTGCGGCGGAACTGACGGCGACGGCGCTGCAAAGCGTCGGCCGTGCGCACATCATCGGGGACCGATCCTGCGGCTGCCTGCTGGGTTTCCTGGGCTATGCCAAAGTACCCGGTGGTGGCGCGCTGGCGTTCAGCGAGATCGGTTTTGAATTCAAGGATGGGCGGCGCATCGAAGGAACAGGCCTGACGCCTGACGAAACCGTGCGTCCAGGGCTGGCGGATCTGGCGAGCGGGCGTGATCCGCAATTCGAAGCTGCGGTGGACTGGCTGAGCAAGCAGGACAGTGAACCGAATCCGCCAGCGGTCGTCCAGTCAGAGTAGCCAGGCCGGTGAACGCTCGATCAAACCGTCGGCATAATCGATGCAGCGTTTGTAGACCCCCGGATCCAGCGCACGTAGCCAGCGTTCGGGCAGGCCGGCTTCGCCATGCAGGGCGCCCATGATCATGCCGGCGATGGCGCCGGTGGTGTCGGCATCGCCCCCGCGATTGACGACTTCCACCAGTGCGGACTCGAAGTTGTCGTTGATGTCGATGGCGTGCAACACGGCACGCATGGTGTCGACGATGTAGCCGCTGGGATTGTCGACGTGTTTGCCACGGAAACCGAACTGCGGGAACTCGCGGACAAGCAGGTTGGCCTGGGCCATCACGGCGCGGATGCCGGCACCGCTGACGCCCGCCTGGACCATGTTCACCACGGTCAGGGTGGCTGCGTCGGTGAGGGGATGGTAGTGAGTCACCCGGGCCTGGGCGAGCGTGGCGCGGGCAATGGTGTCGGAGGGCGCGCCGAGCAGGACCAGACCGATCGGCGCGCAACGCATGGTGGCCCCATTGCCGGCATCTTCCGAGGGAAGGACGCAGGCTTGTCCCGTGTTGCGAAAACGCACGATGCCGCGGCGCACGGTGTTGCCGATATCGACAGGCTTGGCCCGCATCCAGGTGTCAAAGGCCTGGGCGTAGTCTTCTGCCGCAGGGGCATTGCGGCGCAGGAGCCAGGCTTCGGCCAGGGCGAATGCCATGGTCGTGTCATCGGTGACCTGCCCGCACGCCAGCCTTAGCCAGCCGCCGCCGCGGATCTGGTTGTGACGGCCGAGTTGGGCCCGGATTTCGCGCGGTGTCATGAATTCCACCGTCGCTCCCAATGCATCGCCCAGAGCCAGCCCCAGCATCGCCCCACGCGCGTGGGTCCGCATCTGCAGGCGAAGCGGGTTGTGGGTGACACTGCGCAGACTCATGCTCATGGTCTGGATGAAAGGAAGGCTTGCCTGCATGTGAACCTCACTTTGCTTGCCCGCCATGTCCGGCGACGCTGGCCGAGCAGGTATCAGGGACCGTCTTGCCATTCAGACCGATCAAGGTTTCGAGACGCGCGGCATCGAAGCCTGCCAGGCGTACCGTGCCGATCTCGATCAGTGGACGACGGATCAGGATGGGTTCGGCAATCATGGCTTTCAAGGCCGAGCTGGTGTCGAACAAGTCCGGTGAGATTTCGCCGGATTTCACTTTCGGGGCGTTCATGTTGAACCAGGCCTCTACCGGCAGGTCGATGAAGAAATCCAGCAGACGCTGCGGACTCCAGGCTTCGTGCAGCAGATCGTGGAGGATCAGTTCGTGTCCGGCGGCACGGAGGATGGCTTGCTGTCGGATGTTGGTCTGGCAGCCGGGTTTGCCCCAGAAATGTACGGTCGCCATTTCACGCACCTGCTTCGTTGCGGAAGACGGACACGCTTGCGCTGGCGCCAATGCCGGTGAGGGAACCGGGGGGATTCAAGGCTTCCCCCAGCTCGTTGAGGATCACCCCTTCCACCGGGCAGATGGCGGCGCATTGCGGGGTGGCAAAAGCCTCGACGCATTCGGTACACAGCTCGGGGGCGATCAGGAAGTGGGGTGTCGCTTCAATGATCGCCTCGTTCGGGCACAAGGGCAGGCATGCCCAACAATTCACACACCCTTCAACGATTTCCAATGCCATTTTTGCCTCCGGCAAGGTACTGAGGCGCACCCGTCGGGGCGCCTCAGTACCGATCTATGCCATCTTCTGGTCCTCGAAAGGGGCTGCGTTCAGTTTTCCGGCCGCAAGCATTTCCTGCCAGACCTTGCCAATCGCTTCTTCGATGGGCTCCATGGCGTGTTCCCCGTTGGGCCGGATGCCGGCCGCTTCAAGCTTGCCCCAGGGCTCGATGCCGATGCGTGAGCACAGCACCACTTCGCAATCGGCCAGCACGGCAATCGTGCGCGCCAAGGTGTTCTCGGCTTCCCCGCAATCGGCCTCGCCACCACAGTACTGTGCGGCGCGGCGCGGCCCGAGAAAACGCACGCCGGCGCTGCTGGCTTCGTAAATCAGGAATTCCTTGGCGTGACCGAAATGCTGGTTGATCAACCCGCCACCGCTGCTGGCTACCGCCATGTGAACCGGGCGGCCTTGCGGCTTGGCCGGGCGGAGCAGGGAGATGATCGCGGTGTGACGGGCCGCGCGCTTGGCTTCCAGTTCGGCATTGATTTCCGTACGCAGTGCGACCCGCCGCTGCATGGCCGCCTGTTCAAACTGAGCGTCGATCTCCAGTGCTTCGATCTTGTCCATCGTGAAGTCTGCACCACGGTCCTCGCCGAGCATGCCGACCGCATCGGCACGACACTGGCGGCAGTGGCGCATCATGTTCATGTCACCGGCACAGGCGTCCTGCAGGTTTTGCAGTTCTTCGGGGGTCGGCCCGCGCTGGCCGGAGAGACCGAAGTAGGTGCCGTGTGCCGGGTCCGAGATCAGCGGCATCACGTTATGCAGGAAAGCGCCCTTGGCGCGCACGACGCGCGAGACTTCCTTGAGATGCTCGTCATTGATGCCGGGAATCAGCACCGAATTGATCTTCACCAGGATGCCACGTGCCACCAGCATCTCCAGCCCCTTCTGCTGCTGGGCGATGAGGATTTCGGCAGCTTCGCGGCCATGGATGCGGCGGTGGTTCCAGAAGATCCACGGGTAGATCTGCGCGCCGATGTCCGGGTCGATGCAGTTGATGGTGATGGTGACATGGTCCACATTGGCGGCGGCGATCTGCTCGACATACTCCGGCAGCATCAGGCCGTTGGTCGACAGGCACAGCTTGATGTCCGGTGCGCGCAGCTGCAATTCACGGAAAACCGTGAAGCTGCGCTCCGGATTGGCCAGAGCATCGCCCGGGCCGGCGATGCCCAGTACGCTCATTTGCGGGATCGCTGCCGCGACAGCCAGGGTTTTCTTCACGGCTTGCGAGGGCGTGAGGACTTCGGAGACAACGCCGGGGCGGGATTCGTTGCTGCAGTCGTACTTGCGATTGCAGTAATTGCACTGGATGTTGCAGGCCGGCGCCACCGCTACGTGCATGCGCGCGAAGTGGTGATGGGCTTCTTCCGAGTAACAGGGATGATCCTGGACCTTGCGCTGGATATCGGCCGACAGGCCATCCATCTGTGAAGATTTGGAACCGCAACTGCCGGCGCTACAGCCAGAGGCGGAAAGAGGTGTGCCGAGGGTTGGGGTGGGCATGCCGGACTCCCTGTGATCTGTTTGCGAAGAGATCAGCAAATGCCGTGCCTGTATTCAAAAACACGATTAATCAATGACTTGGTGTGGGTTGGGGCGCCTGCTGTCGGCTTGGTGACAGCACGGTTTGTGTGGAATGGCACAGAGACGGGACATGTCCGAACAACTGTGCTGCCTTCAATGACGAAAAAGAGGGAAGTACGAAGAGACCCGCGCCTGAACCAAAACAGTCTGTCGTGGTGCCTGCACCGCAAGGCTGAAGCCCGGAAAAACAAAACCGCACGCAACCGGGAAGGCTGCGTGCGGTTCTGCCGGGTGGCTGGAGATAGGAGATCAGCCCGTGATGCGTAGCTGCACGCCAGTTGCGGTATAGGTCGGCGTGGCCTTGAAACCGTCAACGGTGATGCTGGTGAAACTGCCGTAACGTCTGGCGGCGCTCACGACGGTGATGACATCGCCCACCACCGGTTTGTAGCTGCCCGGAAAGCTCACGTGCAAGGCGCCACCGGCGAGGATCGCGGAACCGCTGATGGCTAGCGTGCCCTGGCTGTTGCTGCGCAGCGCGACTTGCAGGGTGCTGCTGGAGAGCTGGGTGAAATTGCCGGTGATGGCCAGTGTGCCTGCGGCATTGCTCAGCAAGGTACCGCCGCTGACATAGACATCCCCTGTGCCGAAGGCATTGACCGAGTCTGCCGCCAGGGTGCCTGCGGCGAGCTGTGTGCCGCCGCTGTAGCTGTTGCTGCCAGCCAGACGCAGGGTGCCTGTGCCCAGCTTGCTGAGCTTGCCGCTCCCGCTGATGTCATTGCGCCAGGTGTCGCTGGCGTTGAACCCGCCGAGGCTGGCATCCATCGTCACGCTCACGTCGCCATTGAAGGCGCCATAACCATCTGCGGCAGCGAACAGGTTCAGACGGCCCCAACCTTCTGCATCGTCCATGACCGGATAACCGGAAGCCAGTGCGGTGGTTTTCAGCACGACGCGACGCTGCGTGGCGTCCAGATACGGCAGACGCGTTTCGAGCAGGACTTCGGCCTCCTTGGGGACCACGGCGGACTTGGTCTTGTCGGCAATCTGCGCAAAGCCGTAGGTCAGACGACGCAGGTAGTTTGTCTTGTTGGTGGCGTAGTCGGCAAAGCGATCCGTTGCCGTGGTGCCGGAGTGCGCGTAGGCGTTGAAGGCTTGCAGATCGCTGGTGCTGCTGGCGGCCATCAGCGCGGTATGGGCCTGGTCGACCGCTGTCTTGCGCGTGGTGCTTGAGGCAGCGGTGAGGTTCGCCGCTGCGGCAGCCAGGCCCTGGATGCGGCCGGTGATCACGTCGATGGGCGAATGCATGCCGGCCAGAATGCGGTTCTCACCGAGTTCAGCACCGCGGGCGATCATTTCCTGGAATCGTTCCGGTACCAGATAGGCCATGGCGATGGCATCACGCGTGGCTTCTGCGGTGTGGCCGCTGGGGGTGCCGCCATCGGTCGCAGGTGTCGTGCTCTTGGCAGGGACCAGTTCGGGGACGACGACGACACTGCTGCTCCAGCGCCAGGGGCGGGCGTATTTGTAGAAACGCTTGGCCGGTTCGGTCGAGGCGTTGTTGCCGATGCTGGAAATCAGGTCTACTGCGGCCCCGAAGGTCGTGTTGGTGCTGCTCCCCACGCCGATATTGTTGCCGCTGTCGCTATACAGCACCGTGGTGGCATCTGCCGGCACGCTGGTGATCGACGTTGTCTGTTGGGCTGCCGTGCGCCAGGCTGTGGTGAGCGGACCCATTCCGTCGGTGACGCTGTAGCCTTTGCCGCGGCGGTCATCGAGATAGGCTGCGGTGGCCTGCTCGGCCGTGCGTGCTGTCGTTGCCGTGACGACGTACTGGATGTTGGCATCGAGCACGGTCGCGTTGACCTTCTTGCCATCGGTGGCATCTCCCGGAATGCCGCTCCAGGTCGAGGCGACCACGGCCGGGAAGCTGCCGTTGGCTGCAGCCGTTACGCCCGCATCGACGATCAGCGTGCTGGGCGTCCACAGGTCCAGGACGCCCGCGAGCAGACGTACGCCGGCATTGGTGGCTAGCGTGGCGTAGCGCGCATCGCCACGCTGGTTGGTGTAGGCGTAATCGACGAAAGGCAGGACTGTCGTCTCATCCTGCACCGCGGCCGTCTCGGCGTAGCCCAGGCCTGCAGGTGCGGCCGGAATGACATAGCTATCGCTGACGACGGCGCTGGTGCTGTCGTCGTTCGAGCTGCTGCCACCGCAAGCACCCAGTCCGAGGCTGGTCAGGACTGCCAGGAGGATGAGGGAACGCGGGAAAACAGGATGGTGCTGCATGGTTTGATGGCTCCGAAGAATACGCCGCACAAAAGTCACGGCAAGAAAACCACGCATCATCAAAGTCGAGTGTTACAGCTTGAATACGGTCCGGTTGTTTTTGCGTGACAGGACACCGGCTCCCGTTGTTGCCGCGCATCAAGCCCTCATCACGCGACCATGTACCTGCGGAGCGTCGCGGCTAGACTGAAACATGATCAGGTGATCATGTCCGTCCGCGGAGCCATCGGAACGGGCAGACCGCCTGTTTGGCATTCGAAAGGAAAACCGATGGATCTCTACATGCAAGCCGCTCTGGAAGAAGCTGAAATCGGGCGTGCAGAAGGCGGCATTCCGATTGGCGCGGTGCTGGTTCATCACGGCAAGATCATTGGCCGTGGCCATAACCGCCGGATACAGAACTGCAGCCCCATCCTGCACGGCGAGATGGATGCGCTGGAAAACGCCGGGCGTCTGCCCGCGCAGGTCTACCGCGAATCCGTGCTGTACACGACCTTGTCACCGTGCCCGATGTGCAGTGGCGCCATCGTGCTCTACGGGATCCCCAGGGTTGTGATCGGGGAACACAGCAGTTTCATGGGGGAAGAGGAATGGCTGCGATCGCGCGGGGTGGCCGTTGAAGTGCTGCAGGATCGCAGTTGCATCCGGATCATGAGCAACTTCATAGCCGAGTTCCCCGAACTCTGGAATGAGGACATCGGCGTTTAGGCTGACCGAGTACGGGCGTGTCGCTGACGCGCCCGCTTCGTGTCAGTTGGCGGCAGCCATCTCGATGACAAGCAGATGGGCGCCGGCAGGGCTGGCGATATCCAGGGATGTGCCCACCGATTCGAGACCGTCACGCATGGCCAGGGTCTCGCCGTTGATCTGGGCTGTGCCTTCGATCAGGACCAGATAGGCCTGACGGTCGGGACGCACCTCGAAAATCGTTCTGCTGCCCGGAGACAGTGAGGTGGCGTAGAAGTTGGCGTCCTGATGGATCTTGACCGGCGCAGTGCCGGTGTCGGGCGACACCAGATGCAGCCAGCGGTTCTCGCGCGCAGCCCATTCGAACTCGTGATCGCCATAGCGTGGCGCGTAGCCGCTGCGGTCCGGCAGGATCCACATCTGTAACAGGCGCGATGGCGTGTTGCCGCGGTTGTATTCGCTGTGGCGTACCCCGGTTCCCGCACTCATGTACTGCACCTGGCCACGGGTCAGGGTGCGCTGGTTGCCCATGCTGTCGGAATGGGTGAGGCTGCCGTCAATCACGTAGGAAATGATTTCCATGTCGCGGTGGCCATGGGTGTCAAAGCCCTTGCCCGCCTGGATCAGGTCGTCATTGATGACGCGCAGCGCGCCGAACTGGATGCGTGCCAGGTCATGATAGTCGGCAAACGAAAAGTGGAACCAGCTTTCCAGCCAGCCCAGATTCGATCTGCCAAGCGTCTGTGCACGAAATATTTTTATCATGGTCGTTCCTCTCTCTGGGGCTGTCCGGGGGCGCGAACGGGAAGCCCCCGGGTGAAGATGCTGAGCGGGATGTCAGCTTATTTTTTCTGCATAGGCGTGTAATGCCGCGAGCTGTGCGACGATCATTTCCTGCAGTTTGGTATCGATCAGCCGGCCTTCTGCATCAAAGCTGCCACTGAAGGCATTGGCGAAGATTTCCGGCTTGTTCAGCACGTGCAGGTCCAGGAACACGCAGACCTGCCGCAGGTGATATTGCGCCCGTGAGGTTCCCATGCCGCCGCCGGCGCCCATCAAGGCGACTGCCTTGCCGGCCAGGCAGGCGTTGTCGGGCTCGCGTGAGGCCCAATCCAGCGCATTCTTCAGCGCGGGGGCGATGGAGTAATTGTATTCCGGGCAGGCGAAGATCAGCGCGTCGGCCACCGCCAGCTGTGTCAGCAGGGTTTGCACGGCGGCGGGTTTCTCGGTCAGGTCCATGTTGTAGAACGGCACTTCCGACAGATCGGCCAGCTCAACACTGATGCCCGCCGGGGCATTGGCCTGCGCGTAGCGCAGCAGCGCGAGGTTGCGGGACGCACGGCGCAGGCTGCCGCAGATGCCAAGTACCTTGAGTGTCTTCATGATCCTTCCTCTCGTTAGTTGATCGAATGAACGAACGGTGTTTACGAGTGTAGTCCAGTCATGCTGACGATGCGTACGGGCGCTGCGGGCGGCCTGCTGGGGTCGGGTGCTAAACCGCGCCTCCTCCGGCCAGCGCCGCGGTGACGATGGTTTGCGCTTCGGTGATGATCTGCTGCAGGTGTTGCGTGCCGATGAAGCTTTCAGCGTAGATCTTGTAGATGTCTTCGGTGCCGGATGGCCGCGCGGCGAACCAGCCGTTTTTCGTCGCCACCTTCAGGCCGCCGATGGCGGCGTCATTGCCCGGGGCGCGGGTCAGGATGCGTTCGATGGCTTCACCGGCGAGGGTGGTCGAGTGGATCTGTTCGGGGGAGAGTGCTGCCAGCAATTTTTTCTGTTGGGGGGTGGCCACCGCATCGACACGTTCAAAGACCGGGTCGCCGAACTCGTGACCCAGGGCGCGATACAGCTCACCGGGATCGCGCCCGGTGCGGGCGGTGATCTCGGCGGAGAGCAGGGCGGCGGTGATGCCGTCCTTGTCGGTGCTCCATACCGTGCCATTGCGGCGCAGGAACGAGGCGCCGGCACTTTCTTCACCGACGAAGCCGAGCGAGCCGTCGTTCAGACCGGCCACAAACCATTTGAAGCCGACCGGTACTTCGTACACCGTGCGGCCCAGGCGGGCGCCCACGCGGTCGATCATCTGGCTGCTGACCAGGGTCTTGCCGATGGCAGCCTGGCTGCTCCATGCAGGCCGGTGCTGGAACAGATAGTCGATGGCCACCGCCAGGTAGTGATTCGGTGGCAGCAGGCCCACGCTGGGGGCGACGATGCCATGACGGTCATGATCGGTATCGCAGGCAAAGGCGATGTCGAAACGATCCTTCAGGCCGATGAGGCTTTGCATGGCCGAGGGCGAAGACGGATCCATGCGGATCTTGCCGTCCCAATCCAGCGTCATGAAGCGGAAGGTCTGGTCGACATCCGGATTCACCACATCCAGATTCAGTTTGTAGCGTTCGGCAATCGTCGCCCAGTAATGCACTCCGGCGCCGCCCAGCGGATCGACGCCCATATGGATGCCTGCATCGCGAATGGCCTCCATGTCGATCACGTTGCCCAGATCCCCGATGTAGTGATCCAGATAATCGTGGCGATGGGTGGTGGACGCACGCAGGGCACGTTCATAGCTCATGCGCTTTACGCCGGTGAGGGCGTTCTGGATGAGCGCGTTGGCGCGGGCCTGCATCCAGCCGGTGATGTCGGTGTCGGCCGGGCCACCATTGGGTGGGTTGTACTTGAGACCGCCGCTGTCAGGCGGGTTGTGCGAGGGCGAAATGATGATGCCATCGGCCAGGCCGCTCTTGCGGTGGAGGTTGTAGGACAGGATTGCGTGCGAGACCACCGGTGTTGGCGTGTACTCGTCATTCAGTGCAAGCATCACTTCCACGCCGTTGCCGGCCAGCACTTCCAGGACACTCACATAGGCGGGTTCGGACAGCGCATGGGTGTCGAAGCCCAGGAACAAGGGGCCGTCGATGCCCTGGCGGGCGCGGTAATCGCAGACGGCCTGGGCGATGGCCAGGACATGCCATTCGTTGAAACTCTTGAGCAGTGAAGAGCCGCGATGGCCCGAAGTGCCAAAGGCGATTTGCTGGGACGGGATGGTGGCATCCGGTTCCAGCGCGTAATAGGCACTGATCAGGCGCGGAATATTGACCAGGGCAGAGGCCGGGGCGAGTTCGCCGGGGCGTGGTCCGGGAGGCGATTGAGTCGGTGCCGCAGGGCTCCCGTTGGTGAGCGAAGCTGCCGTCTGTGCCGTACCCATACCGTCTGCTGCCATGTTCTTCTCCTGAATCAGTTGGTTCCGCCCTGGTCTTGCGCAGGGGCCTGCCTGGATCCGCCGCGGGCAGGGAAATACGTGTCGCAAGGACTGCCGGGTCGTGCGGTTCGGGGCGCCAGAGGCACGACCATACCCGCAATGATAGCCCCGTCCTGGTCCTCTACAGGGTGTGGGCGACGGCTGTATCGACGCAGGACAGAAAACGCGCCAGGAGCGGTTTGGGTGTTGTGTGCCGGGTGACCAGATACATGCTGTGAAAGGCGCCTTCGTCAGCGAGCGGGATGTAGCAGACCCGGTCCATGGCAATGCAGGCCATGGGGCTGGGCATGACGGTGACCCCCAGTCCGGCCGCGACCAGGCCGATCTGGGTGACGGCTTCGGCGGCCTCCTGCTCGACCTTCGGCGTGAATCCGGCCCAGTTGCACAGCCGGCGGATCAGCACACCCAGGTCAGCCCCCGCGGCCTCCGGATAGGCAATGAAGCGTTCGTTGGCAAACTGCGCCAGGGTGACACGGCTGGACTTGGCAAGGGGGTGTTTGATCGGCAAGGCCATGACCAGCGGATCGTTGTGCAGCAGGCGCAGGCGCAGGCCGTCGACCTGTTTGTCCGGATCGTTGTAGCGCACGAAGCCCACGTCCAGATCGTTGTTGCGCAGGGCATTGAACTGGTCGGGCGTAAACATTTCCTGCAAGTGCACGGTGACCGTGGGGCAGTGCTCACGGTATTCACTGAGGATGCGGGGCAGGAGCGGCGTCAGGGGGATCGACGCGGTGTAACCCACAAACAGCTCCCCGATCTCGCCGTTCGCCGCACGCCGGGCTTCGTCACTGGCCAGGCTGGCCTCAGCCAGGATGCGCCGGGCGCGCTGCAAAAAGAGTTTGCCGGCATCGGTCAGGTTAACGCTGCGCTTGCTGCGGACCAGCAACTGCGCGCCGATTTCCTCTTCCAGCGCCTGGATCTGCTGGCTCAGCGGGGGTTGCGCGATATGCAAGCGTTCTGCGGCACGGCGGAAATGCAATTCTTCGGCGACGGCGACGAAATAGCGGAGATGTCGGAGTTCCATTGAGACTTTTTTAGTATCAAAAGCAGGTTAAAAATATATTGGACCTATCTATTGGGCTTGTCCAGAATCTGCCTCAAGTACTCAACCCGGTTCTGGATCCAATGACTCTGAGCGCCACCGTGATGGCCAACCCTGCTAAGGTCGAAACCCCTGCTGTCTTTCTTCAGTTTGGTACGCCCGGCTATCGCAAAGCGGCCCGCGCAACCTTCTTCGGTGGTTTCGCCACCTTTGCCATGCTCTATTGCCTGCAGCCTTTGATGCCGGAATTGGCGAACGAGTTCGCCCTGAGCCCGGCCCAGGCCAGTGGCGCCATGTCGATGGCGACCGGCGGGCTCGCTTTGTTTCTCGTCCCGGCCAGCCTGCTCGCAGACCGCAGCAGCCGGAAGTTCGCCATGGTGACGGCACTGGCCTTGTCCGGACTGCTGACGATACTGGCGGCCTTTGCCGGCAGTTTCAGCATGCTTCTAGGGGTTCGCGCGCTTTTCGGGATCGCGCTGGCCGGACTGCCTGCGGTGGCGATGGCCTATCTTTCCGAAGAGATCGCGCCGGAGTCCCTGGGGCGGGCGATGGGCTTGTATATCGCGGGCAATGCCTCGGGCGGGATGAGCGGACGGCTGATTGCACCCTTGCTGGCGGATCTGGGGTCATGGCGGATGGCCACTGCCGCGCTGGGGGTGATGGGGGTTGCTGCAGCCATTGCCGTGGCCCGCACCCTGCCGGCATCCCGGCACTTCAAGCCGCAGCGTTCGTCTCTCGCCGACATGGGGCGGCACGCGATGCGGCACTTGCGTGACCCCGGTCTGCCCTGGCTGTTTGTGTGTGCCTTCCTGCTCATGGGTGCCTTCGTGAGCTATTACAACTACCTTGGATTTCGCTTGTCTGCGCCGCCGTTTTCCTTGCCGCTTTCGGTGCAGGGACTGGTTTTTCTGCCCTACATCTTCGGCATGTTCGCCTCCGCCTGGGCGGGCCGGCTGGCGGATCGCTTCGGGCGGCGTGAGGTGCTGTGGTGCATGGTCTGCGTGATGACCTGCGGCTTGCTGGTTTCGCTGTCAGGGAATGGTTTGATCCTCGCGTGTGGCGCGATCCTGGTGACCTTCGGCTTCTTCGCATCGCATTCGATCGCCAGCAGCTGGGTCGGGCGGCGGGCACGAGATCATCGCGCACTCGCCTCGGCGCTCTACCTTGCGGCGTATTACATGGGTTCCAGCATCCTGGGCTGGACGACTGGTCTGGTCTGGCATCTGGGCGCCTGGGCCAGTGTGGTGGCGATCCTGACCGTGGTGCTGAGCCTGTGCCTCGCGGTTGCCTTGTATCTGCGTCATCTGACGCCGATCCAGTAAAGAAGGATGCAGCACATGAACCAACCTGGCCTGCCTGCCCGAACCGCTTGCGGCCGTATCCGTACGATGCCGTTCCATCCAATTACCTGTTGAGAGTCAATATGAGTCGTCCCTATACGCCTTCCACGCGCTTGCTGCGCGCCGGCCGTCCGCAGAGTGGCTGGGTCAACACCCCGGTCAGCCGCGGCAGCAGTTATATCTTCAAGGACGTGGCGGCATGGCGCGAAACACGTGCCCGCCGGGATACGGAACGCATGCTCTCATATGGTGCGCGAGGCACCGACAGCAGCTATGCGCTCGAAGATGCACTCGTCGAACTTGAAGGTGGATACCGGGCGAAGTTGTTTCCGACGGGGCAGGCGGCTATTGCCGTAATTCTTTCGGCATATCTTCAGAGCGGAGACCATGTCCTGATCACCGATGCGGTCTATGCGCCGGTCCGCCGTTTCTGCGCCAGGCAGCTTGCGCGGATGGGCATCACACACGAGTTCTACCACGCCGATGGTCACGATATTGCCAGCCGCATTACGCCCGCCACCAAACTGATCTACGTGGAAAGCCCCGGCTCGCTGGTCTACGAGATGGTGGATCTGCCGGCTATCGCCAAGCTGGCCCATGAGCATGGATGCCTTGTTGTGGTCGACAACACCTGGGGCACTGGGATGCTCTACCACCCGCTTGAATTGGGGGCCGATGTCTCGGTGATTGCGGCGACGAAGTATCTGGGCGGACATGCTGATGTAATGCTCGGGGCAGTGGTCACTACGCAGGCCGCCTGGCAACCGCTGGAAGAGGCCGCCGTGGATTTTGGCCAGACCGTTGGTGCCGACGATGCATGGCTGACTTTGCGCGGCATCCGTTCCCTGAAAGTGCGACTGGCCGCACACGAGAAGAGCGCACTGGATGTGGCACGGTGGTTGCTCACACAGGATGGGGTGGCGCGTGTCCACTGTCCGGCATTGCCTGATCACCCTGCGCATGCGCTGTGGTGCCGTGACTGCAGCGGCACGAATGGTTTGCTGACGGTCGAGTTTGTCGCAGGCGTTGATGCCGCGGCCGCCGAGCGATTCGTCAATGCACTCAAGCTTTTCGGCCTGGGGGCTTCCTGGGGCGGATTTGAAAGTCTGGTGATCCCGGTAGATATGCACAGCGCGCGCACCGTGGCTGATTGGTCGGGTAGTGGTGCAATGGTGAGGCTGCATGTAGGGCTGGAGTCGCCAGAGGACTTGATTGACGATCTTTGCGTTGGGCTGCAGGCATTAAAAGGCTAGATCCAGGTACAAAACTTTAACTTCCTTCCCCCTTTGTTCTGAGGAGTAATGGCATGACAAAAAAATCATCACTATCCGGCAAAACCGGCAAGATTGTTGCGCTCTCGCTGCTGCTGGGATCGCTGTTTTCGTCAGCCGCGCACGCGGATGTGTTCGATGACATCAAGGCACGCGGCAAGCTGGTTTGCGGCACGCAGAATGCCAGCGCGCCGTACGCCTATCAGGATCCTGTCAGCCGGACATTTGTCGGGTATGACGTGGATATGTGCAAGGAACTGGCCAAAGCGCTTGGCGTTGCGCTCGAACATCATCCGTTATCGACCGAGGCACGGATTCCCGAGCTCAAGCTCGGGCGGGTCGATGTCGTGGCCGGTTCGATGGCCTATCTGCCGGAGCGTGCCGAGCAGGTCGATTTCAGTCTCCAGTACCTGCAGGGAGACATCAAGGTCATGGTCAAGAAGAAGTCCGGCATCCGCAAACTGAGCGACCTTGCAGACAAGAAGATCTGTGCTTCTAAGGGATCCAGTTCCGCAGCGGTGGCCTCGCGCGTGCTGACCAAATCCCAGGTGCTGACATTCCAGGACGTGGCTTCCTGTTATCTGGGGTTGCAGAGCGAGAAGGTGGAAGGTTTCACGGCCGGGGAACTGGCGCTCAAGCGGTTCGAGATCGACTCCCAGGGCAAGGGTGACCCGGTGGTCCTGCTCCCTGAAGCCACCTACGCGGAACACATCGGCATCGTGGTCAACAAGGGCAATCCGAAACTGCTGGCGGCCATCAATGATGTGATCCAGCGTCTCGACAAGACCGGCGCCTTGACTACGCTGTATGACAAATGGCTTGGTGAGCAGTCGATCTACAAACTCAAGCGCAAATTCAAGGTCGAGCCCGTCGATAAGGCCGTATAACCCGGAGTATCGCCTTCAATGGATTTCCAGCTCTCGTTTTTGATGTCCAGCAACGTGCTCCCCCTGCTTCTGCAGGGGGCTGCAACGACTGTACGACTCTTTTCCACCGCCTGGATCATCGGCATCCTGGTGGCCTTCCTGCTCGTCGGGCTCAGGGCTGTGCCAAATCGCTGGATCGGCAGGATAGTGGCGCTGTTCGTGGAATATCACCGCAACGTGCCGACGGTGGTGCAGATCATGGTGTGGTATTTCGGCATGCCGGAAATCCTGCCGCAAGACATCAAGCTGTGGATCAACCGGGGCGATACGGAATTCCTGTTTGCCATGATTGCGCTGGGCCTGAACGTGAGCGCTTTCTTTGCCGAGGACATCCGCTCGGGGATGCGCGCGGTGCCGCACACCCAGCTGGAAGCCGCACGTTCCATCGGGCTCTCGGCATTCGGGGCCTTGATCTACGTACTCTTGCCGCAGGCCTTGCGGATCTCCGTGCCCCCTTTGATCAACCGTTCCCTGATCCTGTTCAAGGATACGAGCCTGGCCATGGCCATCGGGGTGGCGGAGTTGAGCTATCAGACCAAGGCTATCGAAAACCTGAGTTTCCGTTCGCTCGAAGTCTTTTTTGCTTCGACGGTTTTCTACCTGCTGGCGTCCCTTGCGTTGATGGGGATCGGAGCCTGGTTCAGCCGGCGTTTTCCGCCCGCATTCAAAGGATGACAGCATGCTGGATATATTGAGCCAATACGGCATGATGTTTCTGGTTGGGACCTGGCCTTCCGGACCGGTGGGGGGCTTTGCGGGGACCTTGATCCTGGCAGGACTCGGTCTGGGCTTGTCGTTCCCGTTGGCCGTCCTGATGGCGCTGGCCCGCACCGGGCACATCAAGGCTTTGCGTGTGTTCTCCACCATCTGGGTGTACACCTTCCGTGGCATCCCTCTGGTGACGATCATCTTTTGGGTCTATTTCCTGCTGCCCGTGATGATAGGTACCACGGTGCCGGCCTTCACGACGGCGCTGTCTGCCATCGTGGTGTATGAGTCGGCATTCCTCACCGAAATCGTGCGGGCAGGGCTGGACGGTTTGCCCAAGGGGCAGATGGAAGCGGCCAGGTCGATAGGTTTGTCATATTTTAAAGCCATGCGCAGCGTGATCCTGCCGCAAGCCCTGGTCAACATGATTCCCTCCCTGCTCAACCAGTTCGTGTCCACGATCAAGGCAACATCCATCGTCTACATCATTGGTGTGCAGGAAATAACGTTTTCGGCGCAGCAGATCAACAGCATCGAAATGACAAAGGCGTTGTCCGTCTATCTCGTGCTTGCCGGCTTCTATTTCGTGGCCTGCCTGGGGCTGTCGCAATTTTCAAAATGGCTGGAAAGCCAGATCCGCAACCGGCAGTTGCATGGCGTCTGAGCAACAGGTCGCTGGATGCAGGCACGTAACCGACAGGAGAATCGAACATGATCGATTTGCAACACGTTAACAAGTGGTATGGCCAGTACCATGCTCTGGACAATGTCACGGGACAGATCAAAAAGGGCGAGGTGGTCGTGGTGTGCGGCCCTTCCGGATCCGGAAAGTCGACCATGATCCGCACCTTGAACCGGCTCGAAACGATCCAGAGCGGGCGGATCTTCGTCAATGGTGAAGACATCTACTCACCCGGACACGATGTGAACAAACTGCGGGCAGGGATCGGTTTCGTGTTCCAGCAGTTCAATCTTTTTCCGCATCTTTCCGCACGCGAGAACGTCATGCTGTCGCCGCTGAAAGTGGCTGGCATGTCCAAGGCCGAGGCCTCCGATCTGGCGGCCGAACTGCTTACCAAGGTCGGCCTGGAGCATCGCATCGATGCGATGCCTGCGCAACTTTCAGGGGGGCAGCAGCAGCGGGTGGCGATTGCGCGTGCCCTGGCGCAGAAGCCTCCCCTGATCCTCTTCGACGAGCCGACCAGTGCGCTTGATCCGGAGATGGTGGGAGAGGTCCTGTCGGTCATGAAACAACTCGCCAGCGAAGGCATGACGATGGTTGTCGTGACGCACGAGATGGGGTTTGCACAAGAGGTTGCGGACCGGATCTGGTTCATGGATGCCGGCAAGATCCTGGAAGAAGCACTACCGCGGGATTTTTTCTCTGCGCCCAAACACCCGCGTGCGCAGCGCTTCCTCGCAGATATCCTGAGCCCGAAGATGGTCGGGCATGCACCGGACGCAGCCGAAGCCCTCGCCTGAATGGAAGCAAGGCAGGGCGCAGCAAAATGGATTCAACAAGGAGTACTTGCGATGCAAACGATCAAGACCGCTGAAGCCCCTGCTGCCATCGGTCCCTATGCCCAGGCGATTGAAGTGGATGGCTGGATCTTCACCTCCGGCCAGATCCCGTTATCGGCTGATGGAGACTTGCTCACCGGGGATATCGCCAGCCAGACACGCCAGGTGCTGGCCAATCTGCAGGCCGTGCTGGAGGCGGCTGGTGCGAGTTTGCAGGCGGTGGTCAAGACCACCGTGTTCCTGACCCATCTGGAAGACTTCAAGTCCATGAACGAGGTCTACGCTGCGGCCTTTGGCAGTCACACGCCTGCGCGCTCCACCGTGCAGGTCGCCGCCTTGCCGCGTGGCGCGGCAGTCGAAATCGAAGTGGTGGCGCGCAAGCCCCGCTAGCAGGGGCTGATTGGCGCTGCGCGGCATCCCATTGCCACGAGCATATTGAGTGCCGGAGAATGCAGGCTCTGCGGGAATGCCATGTGCAAGACTGCACATGTCTTGCGCTGAACAGCAAAACACTGTTGCTGTCGCGATGAAGAAATGCCTGAGGGTTGTGTTTCCTTGCGCACGGACGTACCTTCCAGGCGGGTCCAGACTGGAACGCTGCTACGGAATCGATGCACGCCGGTCTACCGCATCGCTCCGTTTTTCAACCCGGCTTGTTCCCATGGAGTTGCCATGAATATCCATCTGAGTATTGCGCCCCTGATGTCGTTGATTGCCGGAATCCTGATCCTGGTCATGCCTCGTCTCTTGAACTTCATCGTAGCCATCTACCTGATCGGGATTGGACTGGTCGGGTTGTTTGGTGTTGCGAGCCTGAGCTTGAGGTGAAGGCTACGCCCTCTTGCCCGGTCAGAGCAGAAGGTGAGGCATCCGCGCCACATCCGGCTGGGCAGAATGAAACGGAACGTTATTGATGTGGCCGCGTTGGGCTAGAATCAATGCTCCAGGCGGCGCAATGCCGCTGGACACTTAATCGAATAGGCTTGCCAAGTATGTTGGAGATTGTAGCAATCCGATAACTCACCCGATTTTCGGTGTGCCAGTTATCGCTATGCAAAAGAATCGGTGACGGCCCTATGGGTCTGTTGCCTGTTATGCATTTTGATTGCTAAAGAACGTCCAACATGAATATATCAAAGCCTGAGCAGAGGACCCTGCATGTCCTCGCCAAGGGCGGTCGCATTGTGCACAGCCACGATGAGACAGGCCATCTTTCCTCTGTCGATTGTTACACCCGCGACGGTTTTCTTCTGACTGACTGCTCGCTCGACATCTTCAAGAAGCTGCGAAGCAAACGCCTCATTTGTTCCAGGAATGGGCAGCCATACCAAATCAGCAAAGCCGGCCTTCGCGCAGTGCGCTCACAACTCGACAATCAATGACGCATTCCGGACAAGCCCGTTTGGTGACTGTGTCCGCAATAACCAGCGCTTGCCTGATAACCACGCGGAGCCCGCACAATTGGTTACTGCAGGCAGGCAACCCAAGCCATTCAAACCTGTAAGGAGTTTATGTAATGGACATCCCAAGAATATTCACCATCACCGAAAGCGCTCACCGCATCCATAATCCGTTTACCCCCGAAAAGTTTGCCGTTCTTGGCGCGGCGTTACGTTTGGCGTCGGGGGCTCGCGTGCTTGATTTAGGCTGCGGTTCAGGGGAGATGTTGTGCACCTGGGCACGCGATCACGGTGTCACAGGCACCGGCATCGACATGAGCCCGTTGTTCATCGGCCAGGCGAAACGCCGCGCTGAAGAACTCGGCGTCGCCCATCAGCTCAAGTTCATCCATGGTGATGCGGCGGGCTATGTCGCTGAAGAGAAGGTCAGTGTGGCAGCCTGTGTCGGTGCGACCTGGATCGCCGGAGGCGTATCCGGCACCATCGAGCTTCTGGCCCGGAGCCTGCACGCTGGAGGGATCATCCTCATTGGCGAACCGTATTGGTGGCAATTACCACCAACGGAAGATGTGGCTAAAGGATGTCTTGCGCACGCGATCTCCGATTTTCTTTTGCTTCCGGAACTTCTCGCCTCTTTCGGCCAGCTTGGGTGCGACGTCGTTGAAATGGTTCTGGCTGATCAGGACGGCTGGGACCGATACGAGGCGGCCAAATGGCTCACCATGCGTCGCTGGCTTGAAGCCAATCCTGCCGATGAGTTGGCAAAAGAAGTGCGAGCCAAACTGAGTTCGGAACCGAGGCGCTACGCGACCTATACGCGTGAATATCTGGGCTGGGGGGTATTCGCGCTGATGCTGCGCTAGGCTTTGGAACCCATCAGGGCCATGTCAGTGTCCGGGGTGCGGGTCGCATGACGAGCAGAGCTGTTGAAGCAGGACGTACCGCTGTGGCAGGTTGGATAGTGAGTTCGTTGGATCGGGAAGCAGACGTTCAGGCGTAGGGCGGGTTAGCCGTAGGCGTAACCCGCGCGGAATGGGGAGTCACATTCGTCAGCGCGGGTCAATGACCCGCCCTACAAGGCTATTCATTAACTGTGGTTCCACTTGCCTGATTCAGCCGCGCTCACAAGATCAGCGATTCTGATTGGCGAACGCCGTACTTTTTGTTCTGGGGTGCCGGACCGCATCCACAACACAACCCAATATAACGGTGCCCAAGGCCAAAACCCTTCTGGGCCAAAGTGCCTCGTAACGTCAAGAGCCGACAGGTCGACGTTGAAACGCTCACCAAAGGCAACCAAGAGATCACTACCGTCCTCGCCATCAATGCCAAGATCACCGAAAAGTGTGGTCGATAGCGAAATACGTTCCGATGGAACGCCAACAAAACTAGCAACAAATTCGGAGACTTCTACGAATGTTGGTAATGACATTCTCGGGGACGTGTAACGAGGGTGTAGAAAAATGTTGTTCATGCTTGGTCTTGAACAACTGCTCTGGCGCCTGATCGTGAATGCCCGCTTGTGGCCGGTTCTCGTCTGATCGCACGTGTTCGTGCTCATGGTGAGATTGGCGCAGTAAAAAGACTGATGAACGCTACACCATCGCTTATGGCATTGGCAACGAAGATCCAACCGAACTCACGACGACGCACAATAAATTTGAACACGCGTTTGTAGATGAGCGCTTCAATTGCTGTGTTGACAAGATACGCCAGTAAAAAAAGGTACAGCCCATGTGATGGGGTTGAAAGTTCCCCACTTCAGGATGTGCATGTAGATCATGCCCGGGAAAAACTCCCACCGCGTACGGCGTACTCTGAACAATCCGGCACGACTCGTAGGGTGTCAATGAGCAAAGCGAATTGCACCGTATGAACATGCATGACGTTAATCCACCCAATCCGGTGCGATTCGCTTCGGCGCCCTACGAATGCCCGCTTCCGGGCCACATTACCGACCGTCCGCTCCTGG
>Ga0316604_10001495_pt1 | contig 20421 bp, 17 predicted proteins | sample OWC_soil_day20_C_FD_207650 | JGI IMG/M metagenome (GOLD analysis project Ga0316604, IMG submission 207650) | Wetland soil microbial communities from Old Woman Creek delta, Ohio, United States - OWC_soil_day20_CT | ecosystem: Environmental > Terrestrial > Soil > Wetlands | place: USA: Ohio...
ATGAAATATGGGTGGAGCGTGAAAAAATGCGTGTTAATAGCATAAAAATGAAGCTATCGGCCACAATGGTCGCCATCGTTGTAATTTCGTTATTAATTGTGTCAGGGGTTAGTTATTTCTATGCCAGCCGGGCGCTGGAAAAAAGCACGAATGAAACGGCTCGCGCCATCAGCAGCGACTATGCCATGCGTATTCAGGCCGTAGTCAGGGAAAACAGCATGCGGCTCCAAGATAGCGCCAGCGATCCACGTTTGTATAGTACGGATCGGTTGGTAGTGCAGACCGCTACGGCTGACATTCAGAAGCGTATCGGGCAATTTGATTCCGTCCGGTTTGCCTGGCCGGATGGGAGCAGCATCAGCAACACCGGCAATTCGGCTGCGGTAAATAGCAGTGAATATTTCAAAGTAGTTTCAGAGACAAAAAAATTATATATTTCCGATCCATCTATTGCCAGAAGCACAGGAAAACTGGCGGCTCTTATCGCCGTTCCGGTGATAAATAATGGCCAATTCACGGGGGTTATGGTTGCGGCCTATTCATTGGATAAATTAGATCCGCTAGTTAAGGCTGTAAAATTTATGGAACACGGGTATGCTTTTCTTACGGACGATAATGGCCTGACCATTGCACATGCGCAACGCCCGGATTTTTCAGGCAAACTGAAAATGGATGCATCTGATGTTGATCCCGCTTTGAAGTTGCCGGAAAAAAAGATTGACGCCAAACTGGTCGAAATGATCAATGCGACGGCCAAAAAAGGCGCGGTAACAAGTGGAGATTACGTGTTCGGCGGGCAACGTCAACTGACGGTTACCTCGCCAATTGATTTGATGGAAGGGCAGCGATGGGTTTTGGCAGTAACTACTTCTTATGAAGAAGCCACTGCGGCAACTCGATCGATAGCGCAAACGATGTTGGCGCTTTCCCTCTTGTTTTTGGTTTTGGCTATCGTTATATCCGTTCTATACGGTATTCGTTTTACGAAGCCGATTATTCGATTGGCTGAAGCGGCAAAACTAGTTGCCGACGGCAATTTAAAAAAGACGGATTCCGGCATACGCAGCAAAGATGAACTTGGTGATTTGGCCCACAGTTTTGTGCAGTTGACGGACAATCTTCGTGAGATTGTCGGCAAAGTTCAGGAGAAAACCGAACAGGTAGCTGCCTCTAGCGAAGAACTGACCGCAAATGCCGGACAGTCGGCCCAGGTTTCCACGCAGGTGGCTACCGCCATAACGAGTGTGGCCGAGGGAACAACGCGACAAGTTGCTTCTATTGAACAGGCGGCCAGTGCGGTGGGGAATATATCGCAATCCATTCAGTCAGTAGCTACGACGACCAATAATGTTACTGCGGAAGCCGAAAAAACAGCGAACGTTACCGCTGAAGGCGGTAAAGCTGTTGAAGCTGCCGTAACGCAGATGAGTAATATTGCGCAGGGATCGCGACAGGCGCAGGAAGCGGTTACTGCGTTGGCGCACAGTTCGGAACAGATACGAAATATTGTTACGGTGATCGCTAACATTGCAAGCCAAACCAACCTGTTGGCGCTCAACGCCGCCATTGAGGCGGCTCGGGCCGGTGAAGCGGGACGGGGTTTTGCGGTTGTAGCGGAAGAAGTTCGCAAACTGGCGGAACAATCCCAGGATGCCGCCAAACAAATTGCCGAGTTGATTGGCGCCAATACGGATAGTATCAACAAAGCTGTTTCCGCGATGGAAACCGGTGCGAGGGACGTAACTTCCGGCATCGAAATCGTAAATACCGCCGGGAAAAATTTCAAACAAATTGCGGAATCGGTCAATAATATGACTGGATCGGTTCGGGAAATTTCGACAGCGATGGCGCAAATGAAGAGTGGCGGCGAAGAAATTGTCGTTGCCGTAAACAATATCGGAGAGGTGAGCAAGCAAACGGCGGCCCAGACGCAGACAGTGTCGGCGTCTACGGAAGAACAGTCGGCGGCCATGGAAGAAATTTCCGCCTCAAGTGAGGCTCTGGCCAAACTGGCTGAGGAACTGCAGGAGGCGGTCAGCAAGTTCAAACTGTAACCTAGCGCAGGATTCGGTAGTAAAGTTCAATATACTTGAAGATTTCTTGTTGAGCTTGTTCAGGTGTTTCGAAATGAGCATCTTGAATAAGCTCTCTTTTATAGTGCTGTCTTTTTCTCTTAATATCGTGTCCGGCTTATCTCACCATCTCCAGTTTTACTTACTTCTACTACTTGCAACTTTATTTAATATGGCCATCGCATTGTCAGCTTCTTGTGTACCAACTTGGGCTTCAATAACTGAAATCAGGTTTCGCAACTGCGCCTCAGATAATCCGATATTCAAACCGACGTTGAAATGGGACTGAAGCTGTGCATTAACCCCAGACATACTAGAAAGAGCGGATATAGTCGCGATTTCCCGGCTCTGAAAATCGAGGTTGTCACGCCCGAAGATGTCACCGAAAAGATGTCCTTTTAGGAATTGATCCATGGCCGGAGCGAAAGAGATAAACCGTGCCTTATACGGAGCGCCCACCAGTTGTGTCTGAATCTCCGTTCCCAGTTCGACGCTGCTTTTGCCTTCCGGTAGCGGGCTTGCTTCCCGGCCAACCTCATCCTTGATTCCTTTGCGCTCGCGCTCGTCCATGACGGCGATAAAAGTGTTAATGGCATTTAAGCTGCGCGGAAAACCGGTATACGCATACAGTTGTACTAGCACTTCTTTGATTTCGTTGACGGTTAGCCCGGCGTCCAAGCCTTCGTTTAGAGCGATTTTCAACTTATCGGAATTTCCGTTGGCAGTGAAAGATGCGATGGCAACGATCCCCTGTTGTTTGGCATGCAATCCCGGACTATTGATTGCCTGTGCCTGCGAAAGGGATGACATGCTGAGTAGGACGAGAAAAAAAACTGCCACAAGAATGCTGAGCTTTATATTCATGACATTACCGCCTTTGCTTGGTATTTTATGTTTTTCTGCAATCATCGGAGAGCTCCGCGTTATTGCATATACTGCTCGTTACTGACCTTTTCCAGCCATTGGACGCTTTTTCCGTCCAGTATCCCGGAAAGCGCGATGTGCGTCATGGAGGAAGTCGCTGCTGCCCCGTGCCAATGCTTTACTCCCGGCGGAAACCAGACCACATCACCTGGACAGACCTCCACAACCGGACCACCCCACTCCTGAACCCAACCAACTCCGGCTGTAATGATCAGCCGCTGTCCGGCGGGATGGGTGTGCCAGGCGGTACGTGCTCTAGGCTCAAACGTGACATAACCGCCGGAAAAAAGCGCCGTATTGTTGGCCGTGAATAAAGGATCAACTCGCACATTACCGGTGAAATATTCTGCTGAACCATTGTACGATGGCTGTGTACCGGATTTTCCTATTTGAATTTGCATGGTAGCCGTGGTTTCATTTGGGGTCTCAATACTTGCGAAAACCTGCGTAGATCCTAGCAGATGAAGAGCTAAGGCCATGGCAATGATTGGTTTCATGGTTACCGCACCGTCCTTTCTGTTCAAAGAAAAAATCACAGTCAATGCTGCCGATACTTTTCCACCGGCAGCATTATGGCAATATGCCGAAACCTAAATCACAGATGTTTTCCATAGAACTCAGTCAATTTATCAACGGCCGGGTTCACATATTTCGGCATCCAATACGTCTGTATATGGGTTGCCCCTTCGATTAGGAACAATTCCTTGTCATTTGTGCCAGTTGCTGCTGCAAAGCTCTGCTCGGTCATATAGAGGGTATCCGCCTTGCTGCCGGCCATCATCAGTAACGGCTGGGCGATCAGATCCATATTATTGGTTGCATCAAACCTGAATAAGTCAAGATTGCTGCTCACCGTATAGCGGAACGTGGAATTCGGATGTGCGTGTGTCTTTCCATAGTACTCATAACCGTCACGATACAAATCCGGCATTTTTGCAAGCTGCTCCGCACTCAGTTCCATATCTAGCATGTTCGGAGTATATTGCACTTCACCACCGACAACTTCCTGCGCTCTGGCCGCTGAGGCCTGCTGCAGACGTTTTTGAATGGTATCGGTTTGAGAATTCAAGAAACCATTACGGCGGACAATACCCGTATTGAACATGCTGAGTGTTGCCACGACTTTAAAACGCTTATCAGTTTGCACCGCCTTCAGCGTGTAGCCACCACCACCGCAGATCCCCAGGACGCCCAGTCTCTCTGCGTCAACTCCTGGGTAAGCAGAAATGACATCTGCCATGCCATGAATGTCTTCAACCCGATAGGCCGGTTTATCAACATTGCGCGGGTACCCGCCGCTAGCTCCCTGGAAAGAGGCATCTGCCGCAATAGTAATATACCCTTTTTCGGCCATGCGCTGTGCATATAAGCCCGCTACCTGTTCCTTGATTCCACCATTAGGATGCGCGACAACAAGCGCCGGATATTTTTTCTCGCTTGCCTTATCATAGCCTGCCGGCGTATACACATTGGCCGAAATCTTTATCCCATTCAAATCATAAGTGATTGGATGGATATTCACCTGATCTGGGACATTCCGGGTAATTGCTCCCTGATAAACCAGACCCAATGGATTTTCATTCGGGCTTTTAATTGTACTTGGATCGATTTCCTGAAAGGCTCTTTTTTCGATTGTCACTGAAAGATGACCTCCTTGTTGTAACTGTTGCGCACTGACATGCTGCCCGCCATACCCAATGACCATCAATCCCAATGCTAGCATTGATGTCCTGAACTTTAATTTCAAGTTCATAATAATCCCTTCTTTCTTCTTTTTTGATTTTGCTTGTCCAATCCTTTTGTTTTAAGTTGTCCCCATCATGATATTGGCACAACTTAAACTTTGCATCTTCATTATGCGATGAATGGTAAAACGGGCGGTATCTCATTCATGGCAAAACATTGCCTAATTCTATCAAGGGTGCGAAAAAATGCAGGGCCAGTCAAAACTGCGCCCTGCATTTTTTATTTTATGGCAGTCTTTTCGATTATACTTTGCCGCGTTGCCGCTGATCTTGAGTCCGAAGCAATTTTGAAAAATAATATCCTATGCAGGAAAACAATCCCATTATGGCAAGATAATTTGCAATAAAGGCAGCTAACGGTTCATTAAAATCAAAGAACACAAATTGGTTCTGTAAAAAAAGATACGAGCTAATTTGTCGCTGAAAAAAAGCGTATATACCATAAGTGGCAATCAGTAACGTAGTTGTGCGTAAAAACAGGGTTTGAGGCATAGACGCCCTTGAGATATGTATGACGCTTCCCATGACACCCATCAACATGCTTGAATGAAGGCCCATATGTATCGATATCAACACAAAGCCCCAAAACGCGCAGAACATATGCAGAATTCTGGCAAAAGACAGGCCGTCGCTAATGGAAAGAAAACTAAATACATGGCGGGATAGAATAATGCCGCTTATCATAAGTCCTACCACCGACCAAAAAATAAAAGCAGTAACTAGTGTCTGCAAAATGCGATATGTGGTATAGTGACCTTTCTTTAAATGGATGATCCAATTCCAATTTAGGATGAGATGAATGATACATAGCAAGAACACTCCTGTGCCAATCCATTCGTGAGCGGCTTGCCCTACAAGCTCGTATGCCATAAGAAGCAACAAGCCTACTGCCAAAAAGAAATCAATTGCAATTTTACAGATTGTTTTTGGATTCATCTGCACAATCTCTCCTTGAACTCTATTCTTTTGAGAAAACCTGCCGTATATTTTGCGGCAGGTTTTCTATGGACAGTAGATTCTTTATCTTATTGCTTATGGCATTAATAGTTTAATTTCTTCACCCATGCAGCAACATCGTCCGCACAATTCTGCACGATATCTCTGGAGACCGTAAATCCGCTTTCAATAACCTTGGCATTCGGTTGTAATGTAGCAATGGTGTTGATCGTATTAGAAAACCCGCTTCCTCCATGCGTATTGAACGGAATAATGGTTTTTCCTGACAGATTATGACTTTCAAGGAAAGAGTACAAAATCATTGGCATGTCCGCCCACCAGTTGGGATATCCCAGAAAAATCACATTGTACTGTGCAAGGTTCTCCACTTTTGCCGCAAGCTCCGGCCTTGCTTTATTATTCTGTTCTGCTTTGGCTAAATCCACCAATGTTTTATGATTCGTAGGATACGGCGTTTTCGGTTCAATACGGAAGATATCGGCACCGGTATTTTTCTGAATCAAATAGGCAACATATTGTGTGTTGCCTAAAACTTCCCCATTGATAACTACGGTGCTGTTTGACTCTTCTTTGGTCATATTATTGGGATTGGTCGTTTCCGGCATGGAGAAATATACTACCAAAGTTTTTTTGCCTTCTTTATTTGCAGATGAGGCTTCGGCGGTGGGCACTGGTGGTTTGGCTTGGTTGTTGCTGGAAGGCAGTGGCTGCGAGCTGTTGCTAGTCTGCGTTTTACTGCTGCCGCATCCCGCAAAGCTGGTTGCCATAACCATCAAAGCTAAAACGAAAGTAATAGTTTTTTTCATTCGTAGATACTCCTCTATATTTATCAAGTTCCGCGACCAGTGTGAAGCAATCCATGCAATTTTATGTACAGCTAACGACTTACCTTACTACTTTCTTGTACTGCATAAAGTCAAATCAGACTGCTTATCGAGGGTGCGTTTTCATTACACAGGGAAAAATTAGTCAACTGAAATTAATTGATATTTCTCATTTCCCATCTTAAGATCACGCATAGCCGCAAGTTGGTGAAGCCCATGACGCGACTCGATCCGTTCTACAAGATCATGATTGTCCGTCCGCTGATAAACCATATCGATAGATGCCTGGTCAACTGCCAAAATGTCTGTAGATGCTACAATACCGATATCATCAATCGTCGGCTCAGCCGCGCTGACACCGGCACAGTCGCAATCAACCGACATGCGGCGCATAACATTTATAAATACAATATGTTTGCCAAAATAATCTATAGTTGCTTTACCAGAGTCCGCCATCAGCTCCATTAAATAATCCTGCATCGGCCATTGTCCAAAATCCGCAGGCATTTGATCTGCTACACCATGTACTTGACGTTTGCCGACTTGTCCCGAAGCACAGCCAATTGCAATGTTCTTTAACGAGCCTCCAAAACCACCCATAGCATGTCCCTTGAAATGCGTAAGCACAATCATTGAGTCATAATTGGTAATATGGGCTCCCATGGCAACTTCTTTCAAATGCTTGCCACCGCGAACGGGAAGTGATACATCTCCTTCCTCGTCCATGATATCTACCGGGCAGAATGTCCAGCCATTGGTTTCGATCGTTTTTCTATGATCTTCTGTCGTATATCGCTTGCCTTTATAAAGCGTATTTGTTTCAACTATTGTACTGTTTGGCACATGTGCCTGGAAGGATTTCACCATAGATCGCGGCAAAATATTCGGCCCGTTCGGCTCGCCGGTATGCAGTTTGATTCCTACCTTGCCATAAATTCCTTCATCGATGATGTCATATAGCTTAATTAAATGTTCAGCATCGATATGCTTCGTAAAGTATACTTTTGCACAAGAGCCATTACCGTCAGTTTTTGACACATAATTACTTCCGATAACCGGAGCCTGTGCAAATGCAGCTCCCCTGCGAGGGATTTGGGACAACGCTAATCCAACAGCTGCTGCACCGGTCATTTTTACAAAGTCACGACGGTTAATTTCTTTCAGGGTAATGCACCTCCCATTATTGCTATTATTGCATTCCTTCGATATGACTCCAGAACACACTGGTCTTCCCTCTATATTATGATTATGCGCCAAGTAGTAAAAAATGCGATATCTTATTTATGGCAAAAGATTGCCTAATCTTATCAAGAATGCAAAAAAAAAATGAAGGAGCAGTGAAAACTGCGTCCTTCATTCGTTATTTTACGATAGACCTTTCGACGATACTCCGCCGCGCAGCCGCTTGATGTCTTCCCTGGGCGGGTACCCGAACAGACGCGAATATTCACGACTAAATTGTGAGGGACTTTCGTAGCCAACCTGAAACGCAACATCGGCGGCGTCGGTTGATTTTGCCAACAATAAACGCCTCGCTTCCTGCAGCCTCAGTTGTTTTTGGAACTGGATCGGACTCATAGCGATGACCTCCCGAAAGTGACGGTGCAGGGAAGATACGCTCATGTTGGCAATATCAGCAAGATCTTCAATGCGGAACGGTTGGTTGAAGTGTTTGACGAGTTGTTCAATAACATCTTTAATGCGATAGACATTGCTGCTTTCCAGGGCGATTTGCTCTAGAACCACTCCGTGTTGTCCCTGCAAAATCCGATAGAGAATTTCTTTCGTAAATAGTGGCGCCAGCACGGGGATATCGGTTGGATTATCGAGTAAGTGAGCGAGCCGGCTCACCGCGTCCAGCAACGGAAAATCCAACCGGCTGACAAAAATGGCCCGCCCGTTTTGTTCTTTGGGCCGTGCTTGCATTTTAAAATCGTTTAACACTTCCAGGATTTGATTCGGCGTAAATTCCAACTTGAGAGATAAATAGGGAACCTCCGTGGAAGCAGTCACAACCTGACCGGAAACCGGTACCTCCAGAGACGCCACCAGATAATCGGCGGGGGTGTAGCGAAAACGCTCCTTGGCTAGGCAGATGTCTTTTTCACCCTGTACAACAATGCATAGCGCCGGCTTTAAAATAGAATAACTGGGGCCGGTAACGAGGGATGCACGGTTAAAATACAAAGCCGGCATTGCCGTTGAGTTAATGCCGGATTGAGCGGTATGTCGCTCAATCAGTTTGGCTAGTTTAGCATGTTCTTGGCGAAGTTGTTCAGTCATACGAACCTCCTTGGTTCAGCGATATTATTTACTTTGATTATAATTCACTGCCGCCATTATGTAACTATGCGTGAGAGGATTAGGCAAGCATTTGCCACGATTGGGATAACGATTGGCTGGTTTTTGCTGCATAATAAAGGTGATAACGAACAGATCATGGTTTTATTATTAGCTTAAATATCGATGGTTAAGAGAAACTAAATAAATCATTATCCAGGAAAGAAGATGAAAACTAGTGAAAAAATAATTTTGGGCAAACGTGGCCTGGCAGTTTCGATAATCGGGCTTGGCTGTATGGGCATGAATCACGGTTATGGGTCAACGTCTGATAAGCGGAAGGTGATCTCAGTTATCCAGCGGGCTATTGAATTGGGTGTGACTTTTTTTTGACACATTGCGACGAAATGCAGCATAAAAAGTGTCAACGGGAAACAAGTGGTGGACAGACATCCGGAGGAAATCCGGCAATCAGCAGACATGATCTCTATTATCTCCACTGGGTGGATGTAAATGTTCCTATCGAAGAAGTAGCGGGAACCATGAAGGAACTGATGCAACAATCATATGCTTGAGTAATAAAAATTGTCTACAGTCTGGCATCATTTTAATTAAAAAATGGGGGATTCGTTTCATGCAAAAGAATGTATTGATATTGTCTGGAAGTCCAAGAAAGGGTGGAAATTCAGATGTGCTTTGTGATGAGTTTGCAAAAGGTGCAGAAGAATCAGCAAATAATGTTGAAAAGATTTGTTTGAAAGATCATAAGATTGGGTTCTGTCAAGCATGTTATGCTTGCAAAAAGACTGGTAAGTGTGTTCAGCAAGATGACATGGAAGCAATTCTTGATAAAATGGTAAAAGCTGATGTTATTGTTATGGCAACACCGGTTTATTTTTATACAATGAATGCACAGATGAAGGCGGTTATTGACAGGACACTTCCAAGGTATACGGAGATTGCAGACAAGGATTTTTATCTGATTGCAACTGCGGCTGCTGGGGAAAAATTAATGGAACGCACAATTGACAGCTTTCGAGGATTCATGGACTGCTTACCGGGAGCAAGAGAAAAAGGTGTCATTTGTGGAGCAGGAGCATGGCAGATTGGCGAAATCCAAGGGAAAAAAGCTATGCAGGAAGCATATGAGGCAGGCGTGAATGTCAGCAATTGAATATGTCGCACGTGATCTAGCGTATGCGGTCAAAATGATCTTTCCGGCAAGACGATAATCCCGTTCTGCGCCAGCTACAACGGCGATATTGCGGAAAGCGTGAGGGGCTTTGTCAGAAGTCCAATGTATTGGAAGGGCTTACCGCAAATGATTCAGCTAAAATCGAGCTATGGTTGATCCAGATCGGTATGCGTTAATTACCAATGCAACACATTCATATAAATTTTGTAGGCGACGATTGATGATAACAAGGAGAAAGAAGTGAGAAAATGAATAAACGACTTTTGGGCAAGCGTGGCTTAGAAGTTTCGACAATCGGGCTTGGCTGCATGGGCATGAGTCACGGTTATGGGCCAGCGTCTGATAAGCGGGAGGCGATCTCAACTATCCATCGGGCTATTGAATTGGGTGTGACTTTTTTTGACACGGCAGAAATATATGATGATAATGAGTTTTTGGTAGGTGAGGCTTTGTTTCCCTATCGTGATCAGGTGGTTATTGCGACGAAGTGCGGAATTAAAAATATTAACGGCAAGCAAGTGGTGGATGGACGTCCGGAAGGAATCCGGCAATCAGCAGAAAAGTCTCTAAAGCGCCTGGGAATTGATACAATTGATCTCTACTATCTCCACAGGGTGGATGAAATTGTTCCTATCGAAGAAGTGGCAGGAACTATGCAAGAATTGATGCAGCAAGGAAAAATTCGCCATTGGGGACTTTCGGAGGCTGGAGTGCAGACGATTCGCCGTGCGCAGGCAGTTTGCCCGTTAACAGCGATTCAAAGTGAATATTCCATGATGTGGCGTCAACCGGAGGAAGAATTACTGCCAGTCCTGGAAGAACTGGGAATTGGCTTTGTTCCATTCAGCCCATTGGGAAAGGGATTCTTGACGGGAGCTATTCAAAAGGATGCGCGCTTCGGTAATTCAGACTTTCGCCAGATTGTTCCACGTTTTACGTCGGAAAACATTGAGGCAAATCAAGTAATCGTAAACCTCATTAAGCAAGTTGCTGCTGATAAGAGCGCAACGCCGGCGCAGATTGCTCTTGCATGGGTATTGGCACAGAAACCTTGGATCGTTCCAATTCCGGGAACTCGCAACATGAAGCGCTTGGAAGAAAATTTAGGAGCGGCAAGCATACAACTGTCTGAGATGGATGTTACCACTTTAAATGAAGCGCTTGGAAAAATCAAAATGTCTGGAGATCGCTATCCAGCAGGATCAGATGCGGCGAAGCGGGTGGGAAAATAATTCTATAGCAATCTTCAAGGATGATTATTAAAAAAGGAGTAAGAAAGGAGTAAGAAAAGATGACGGTATTATTAGTCAACGGCAGTCCGCATGAAAAGGGTTGCACTTATACGGCGTTTATGGAAATAGCTGAAACATTGGAAAAAGAAGGAATTGGCACGGAGGTCTTTTGGATTGGCAATAAACCTCTATCGGGTTGTATTGCCTGTCAGTCTTGCGTGGAAAAGAAAAAATGTGTTTTTGACGATAGCGTCAACGACTTTCTTGCGATTGCACCAAGTGCAGACGGCTTTGTATTCGGTTCGCCGGTGCACTATGCAGCCGCAGGGGGAGCGATTACTTCCTTCATGGACCGAGCATTTTATGCAGATTTGCTTGCTGGCCGACAGTCCTTTTACTTAAAGCCGGCCGCAGCTGTTGTATCCGCCAGAAGAGCCGGTACGACCGCTGCTTTTGACCAACTCAATAAGTATTTTGCTATCTCGGAAATGCCTATTATCTCATCGCGCTATTGGAATATGGTCCACGGTGCTACGCCGGAAGATGTTAAAAAAGATTTGGAAGGATTACAAACCATGCGGGTGCTGGCGAGGAATATGGCGTGGTTTCTAAAGTGTAAAGAAGCTGGCATGAAGGCTGGCGTACCATTCCCCGCGAAAGAGAAAAATATCTATACGAATTTCATCCGGGAGTGAATACCTTTTCTATAAAAACAGAAAAATGACGTACTCGCGCTAAAGGCAACACTACGTAGGAAGGCTTGATTTTTGTGAGAGAAGGTTTGAGCATAATGTATCAAAAACTATTTGTCGCCTTTTTGTTTTCCGCAAGTATGATATGGTCGGGAAGCGCTATGGCAGCCGACCGCGAAAACCTAAACCCACTGGTCATCCAGGAGCAGGGCAGTTTTGCAGTTGGCGGAACAGTAATCGGTAATCCTGGTTTCTTCGATCCAATTAAAAGAACTTCTGAAGGACAGACGCTTCACGGTGATCATGCTTCTGTGTTTTACCAGATTCCTGCGAAGGTTCGTAAACTTCCGCTTGTATTTTTACATGGAGCTGGGCAGTCTGCACGAACCTGGGAAAGTACGCCGGACGGACGCGAGGGCTTTCAAAACATTTTCCTGCGTCGCGGCTTTGGAGTCTATTTAATCGATCAGCCACGTCGCGGCGAAGCAGGGCGCAGCACTCTACCAATGATAATTACGCCTACACCTGACGATCAGTTATGGTACGGTATGTTTCGCGTCGGTAATTGGCCTGACTTCTATCCCGGTGTGCAGTTTCCGCGCGATCAGGAATCCTTGAACCAGTACTTTCGTCAGATGACGCCAAACACAGGCCCGTACGATTCTAGTGTGATCTCTGACGCAGTGGCCGCGTTATTTTCCAAAATTGGCCCAGGAATTCTCGTAACACACTCACAAGGTGGCGGACCGGGCTGGCTTGCGGCTATCAAGAATCAAAACGTCCGCGCCGTCGTTGCCTATGAACCTGGCAGTGGTTTCCTCTTCCCAGGAGGTGAGGTTCCTTCTCCGATGCCTAGTTCAGCTGGTCCGCTTGAAGCGTCTAGTGTGGCTTTATCAGATTTTATAAAGCTCACAAAGGTTCCGATCGTAATCTATTATGGCGACAATATTCCGACCGAACCTTCAGAAAACTCGAGTCAGGATAATTGGCGCGTACGTTTCGCAATGGCGAGACTTTGGGCGGATGCTGTGAACCGTCATGGCGGTGATGCAACTGTAGTTCATTTGCCCGAAATTGGCGTTCATGGCAATACCCACTTTCCATTCTCGGATCTGAACAATGTCGAGATTGCGAACCTCCTTTCTAAATTTCTTAAGGAAAAGGGGCTGGATTGATCGGCGCCAGTGTTTGGACATTTGGATGGAATGCCAACAATCAAGGAGGAATCCAATATGAACAACGCTTATTTTCAGATTGCGCTACCAAAAAATGAACCGGTCAGAGATTATTTGCCTGATTCGCCAGAAAGGCTAGCTTTAAAAAAAGAACTTCAAAGACAGTTGGAAACTAGGGTTGAAATTCCGATGATTATCGCTGGAAAAGAAGTTTGGTCGGCCAACAGGGCCAACGTAATTTGTCCGCATGATCATCAAAAGGTTCTTGGCGAGTACTGTTTGGCTGGTGAAAAAGAATTGCTCATGGCGATTGAAGCTGCAGAAACGACCAAAGCGGAATGGGAGAATCTGTCATGGGAGCATCGGGCTACGATTTTCCTAAAAGCGGCCGAGTTGCTGACTGGCAAATACCGGACAAAATTAGTGGCTGCTTGCATGCTTGGGCAAAGCAAAAATCCTTTTCAGGCGGAAATTGACGCTATCTGTGAATTGGCGGATTTCCTTCGCTTTAATCCGTACTATGCTCAGGAGATTTACAAACAGCAACCCAATAATACGGAGGAAGTTTGGAACCGGGTCGAATACCGTGCCTTGGACGGCTTCGTAGCGGCCATCACCCCTTTCAATTTTACGTCTATCGGCGGCAATCTTTCCACGGCTCCTGCTATAACCGGCAACACTGTTTTATGGAAGCCATCATCAACAGCAGTACTATCGAACTATTACTTCATGCAGATCCTTATGGAATCAGGTTTGCCGGCGGGCGTCATTAATTTTGTGCCGTGTAAGGGTGCCGACTTCAGCCGGGTTGTGATCGGGCATTCAAAGTTGGCGGGAGTCCATTTTACGGGGTCTACCGATGTATTCACCAGGATTTGGAAACAAGTCGGCGAAAATGTTGACAAATATGTTTCGTATCCGCGCCTTGTAGGTGAAACAGGAGGCAAGGATTTCATTTTTGCTCATGCATCAGCCGATATCGAAGCCCTTGTATGTGCCATGGTTCTCGGTGCTTTTGAATATCAAGGGCAAAAATGTTCTGCGGCGTCCCGAGCTTATGTCCCTGCCAGCCTTTGGGGTAAGTTGAAAAGGCGTTTGGAAGAGGAAATCGGGAAAATTACGATGGGGAATGTTTGTGATTTCACCAACTTGGTGAATGCGGTCATTGATCAAACGTCTTTCCAAAATATTCAAGGGTACCTTGATTATGCAAAGAAATCTCAGGATGCGGAAATCATTATCGGCGGCGGCTGTAATGACAGTATCGGCTATTTTGTCGAGCCAACCGTTGTCTTGGCCAAGACGCCGGCATTCAAAACGATGGTTGAAGAAATCTTTGGGCCGGTTATTACTATTTATGTATATCAGGACGATCAATTGGACGAAACGTTACAAACCTGTGACACCGCGACCCGCTATGGATTGACAGGAGCCATATTTGCTCAGGATCGGGCGGCAATTGTCAAGATGACGAAGGCCTTAGATCATGCAGCAGGAAATTTTTATATTAATGACAAGCCGACCGGCGCGGTAGTTGGTCAACAGCCCTTCGGAGGTAGCCGCCGTTCCGGAACCAATGATAAAGCTGGCAGTGCAATTAACTTGTATCGTTGGATGAGTCAGCGGGCTATTAAGGAGGCGTTGGTTCCCCGTACGACAGTTGGTTATCCTTACATGGCAAAAGAATAAGCACGACGACTTTGCGGAAAAGAATGAGTTATTACTCTTGAGGCATATCACCTATGTTTAACGTCATGGCGCAAATCGTCAGAGTTTGTTAACCCAGCGCGGTTGCATGGCGTTGGCGAGCTACCACACATTTCCTTCGGCGGCAGAGAGAACAAAAGGTATTATGTTCGCATAGACTTGGTTCGGATAATTTTTTCATTCGGGGGGCATACCATGTTATCCATCGGCTAACGGTTGTTCTACCAACTTTCAATTGTTTGGATAGATCAGTCATAGAACACTCGTGCCGTAAATACTTTTCAACCGCATCAGGCGGTCTTCATATAAAAATCTAAATCTTTGTCCCATAAAAAAGTGCTCCTCCTGGAGTAGTCAGTTTTATTATTTCAACTGTCTACTGCATGGGGAGCATATCCTTTAGAGGACCAGCTGCTCTTTTTTATAGATGGCTTCCATTATACCCGCCGTTTTAAAGTTTCCAAGCCATCAACACTTCGGTTCCTTCATTGTTGTAGGCCATACGGTTGGACAAGGAAAGCATCAACGGGATTCCACGCCCCATCGCAGCATCCTCGCCAAAAGAGAACATTTCTTCGGGATGGGTTCGTAGCCGTCGTAATATTGCGTTACCGGCAAAACCCATACGGGAGGTCTTTACTCGCACAATAAGTCGCTTGCCGATTTTATTGAAACGAAGGCGAGCTTTGTGTTGACGCGACACCCCGTCCCGGCATTCCAATGCATTGGCCAACGCCTCATTCACGGCGACTTCTTGGAGTGAATGCGGCAGCCCTGTTATTTCTGCCAACGTTTTCGTTACCTCGCTTTTAAACCTTTGGTAATCGCAATAACCATTGAAGCGAAGCACCCGGGGCCATCCGTCTTGCCGAAGCGCCGACTGCGGCAGTGAACGCACATGGATGCAGACCGCCGTGGCATCATCCCGACGAACCGCTGATTCTGATAATGTTCGTAATAGGCCGACCATCTCCGAAAACTGTTCCAAGGGCAGCGCTGGTTTCTCGTTCAGCAGATCGGAGATGCCATCCGTCATAAAATAGAACGAGTTGCCGACATCAAGCTGCAACGTATAGGTATCAAAGGCTTCGCCATCACGTATTCCGAGGCACATGCCGGGATATGTCAGTACTCCCTGGTTCGTTTTTGTTGCCACCCACACTTTGGAAATGCCGGCGCACACACATTGCAGCTGTCGAGACTGCAAGTCAAATTCAAAGCCCATTGCCCCCGCGAAGGTGCCCTCGTCAAAACACGAGCCGACCCGATTATTAAGCCAACGCATCGCAGCGGCAAGCGGCAGGTCCGTTTCATTGACTTCTCGGATCAAGGCGTGCAGAGACGCCGTATTCAGCGCCGTGCCCAGTCCATGCCCGGTTGCGTCGGCAAGAAATCCGCGCAGCAGGGAGCCATCGTAGCGCCAACTAAGGAAATATAGATCGCCGCCGACATAGCCGAAGGGTTGAAAGATCGTAGCAATTTCAAGATAGTCTGATGGTTCGGGTACCGATAGCAGTGCGGCTTGGACGCGTGAAGCCAACTGAGCGTCACGCACCATCTCTTTTTCACGACGTACCCGCTCGGTAATATCCATTCCTTGCGCAAGGAACGCTGCTAACGTTACACCGTCTTCGGCATAGATATCCGCAACATTCCAGAGGGCTACCCGCATTTCCCCGTTTTTGCGGCGAAAAGGAATTTCCGCTGATTCCCATTTTACTCCACCGCGGAACTGTTCCATCAAAGTCACGACTTCGGCCCAACTGTCTTCTGAAAACAACACGGAGACCGGTTTGCCGATTACTTCGCTCGCCGCGTATCCGGATAAAACCTCGAACGCCTTATTGAAACGAGTGATGATAAACTCAGGAGTCCAGATAATGATCGGCGCATTGGCGTATTCGATTACAATATGCAGCAATTTACTTACACTATTCGCCTCGGCTCTTGCTTGTTCCCGGTCATCACAGGCCTGACCCAAAGCATCTGCAGTTAAGAACCTTTCGACAATGGTCGCGGCAGTGCTGGCAAAAAGCTCTAATGCCTTGGTCTGTCCGAGGGAGAACTTGTTTTTCTTCTGCGAATTGATATTGATTACCCCTACAACTTTGCCGCCCACAATCATCGGCATCGAAACAGCCGACTTGATATCTTTGCGTGGCTTTAAGGGAATAAACCTGGAGTCATGAACTTCCCCTTCCAATCGAACCGGTTCCTGATTGCGAGCTACCCAGCCTGCGATTCCCTGATCAATCGACACTTTTTGCCCCAGCAGTTCTTCCCGTCCTTTACCTCGCACTAATGCCACACACAGTTCTTTTTTCTCTTCCACGGGTAACATGATCGATAATTCTTCTGCCCCGCATTGCTCCAGCACCGCATCGGACAGTTTATACAAAATAGTCTTTAAATCGAGTCCAAAAGACATAACTCGGCTTAATTCCAATAATGAAATTGTTTCGCGCAACTGCAGGTTTTCTTTTCGTAACCGGCTTACTTCCATTGCTCTTGCAAGTACCGGCAGCAACGAATTAAGTTTGAACGGTTTTAATATATAATCCAAGGCGCCGGACTTCATGGCTTCCACTGCGGTATTGACCGTTCCTTGTCCGGTCATGACAATGCTCAAAAGTTCCGGGTTTATCTTTAACGCTTCTTTCAGCAAGGTAACCCCATCCATTTCGGGCATCATTAAATCGGTGATAAGGATATCGAAAACTTGTTCTTGTATGCAGGTCAAGGCTTCGGGAGGAGACGTAAATCCCAAGACACTATAGCCATGTCCGATCAATAAATCCGACAGGGCCTGCATCAGTTCCTTTTCATCATCCACGAGGATGATACGTCCTGCAATCATAATATCGCCCACCTCGCTATTGGTAAGAATCCGGCTCCAGCTGCGTATGGTTATAGCTGCTCGTAACAGGTAGCAGTATGGAAATGATCGTTCCTTTATTCAACTCACTGGCAATGTCCAGTGACCCATGATGCCCATGGACAATACGGCGGCAAATGGAAAGACCCAATCCGGTCCCTTTGCCCTCGCCTTTAGTAGAGAAAAAGGGTTCCATTACTTTCGACAGGTTTTCTGGCGCAATTCCACACCCCGTATCGCTAATTTCAACTAAAATTGACTCTCCGCATGTGTCGCCATTGCGTATGGATACAGTTAAAACGCCGCTATTGTTCATGGCATCGCTGGCGTTTGTGAATAAATTTAAGAAAACCTGTCGTAACTGCTGCCGATCCGCATGTATATAGGGAGTCTTGATTGCGATGTCGCGTTCGACCTTGATGTTTTTTTTGCGCAAATGGTAGGAAACCAGTTCCAATGATCGTTCAATTTCTTCACGCAAATCAACTGTGGAAAATTCTATGGTGTGAATGCGGCTGAAATCGAGCAGGTTTTTTACTAAATGCGCCATTCGTTCCACTTCTTGCGTAATAATGGCCAAGGTCTTGGATATCGGATCATTGCTAGGGAATTGCTCTATTAATCCTTCAAGCCGCAAGCTGATTGTTGTCAGCGGGTTGTTTAACTCATGTGCGATACTGGCCGAAAGTTCTCCCATGGTTGCCATCTTGGCGACCTGCCAGACTTGCTGGCTCATATTGCTGATTTCCTCGGTTTTTTTCTCCAGCTCCAGAGTCAGCGCAATAATTCCCCGGTTTGTTTCATCCAGTTCCTGCCGATAATTCTCGCTACGTTCCAAAGCCTCTTTGAGATTCTCAGGGGAACATTTATCGAGCATATCGACCACCTCGCTTATTTCTTCGTTCGGACAACAACTACGGTTGCATCATCCTCTTTCGCCAAGCGATGCAACAATGTTGCGGCAACTCGATTTATTTCCATATCAGCCAGTTCCGGAAAATCGGACCAACGCCAATTGGTCCGTAATCCATCCGAATGCATTACCAAAATCATTGCGGGGTCCCAAATGTGTGAGGAGAGTATTGGCTTGGGCGCATTAACGCCTACAACGCCACGACGCACAACAATCGGTATGGGATAAGGATTGCCAAAGAATTTGCATTCAATATTGCCGACACTGGCATGGGTAAATTTTATAATAGGACGTTGCGGCGCAGAGAGGACGTCCCAGGTAAAACGCACAATCGCCAACACAACACCCCGCGTGCCGCTGCAGCTTATTCCTGTTCCGCTAAAAACTGAGTCCAATGGCTGATCATAATGTTTTTCAATATATTCCCGAGCAGTCCATGCCGCCTGTCTGGCATATTCACCGTGTCCCAATCCGTCAATTACGGCAATGGTCACTGATGTTGCTGCATTCTTAATCAAAAAGGCATCGCCATTGACTTCCGCCAGAGGATGGTTGCGGGTGGCCGCTCCCAGTTCAAGCGGACAGCGCGAAACGGTGAGAGTGTCTTTACAACGCACATAACGAACGCAAATGATTTTCGTTCCGCGCCCGTCTGCAAGGGGAGAAATAATTTCCTGCTTGTCCATTAAACGATTGATTGCGCCCAACCCGACTCCCAAGCTATTGGAAGAAGAAAAACCATCTGTCACGGCTTTGGCAATATCTGCGATGCCGGGGCCGTTATCCACCGATTCGATTTTAATTCCTATTTGACCATTGTCAGACAAGGAAGTTACGAGGATGAAGCCCCCGCCTGCGTGTTTTACTAAATTGGTGCCCAATTCACTGATGACGATGGCAATCTCGTCCCGTTCCTGCGGGCCAAAGGCAAGCTCGGTTGCTACTTGTTCGGCCAACAGTTTAGCGTTCCTGAGATCCCATTGGCTTCGAACTTCGACGCTGTTGACTGTTGGAGTTTCCATATTAACTTCGCCTGTTCCATTTTTTTATCGTAACAGTCGTTCCTTTTCCTACCGCTGAAACTATTTCCATCTCATCAACCAAGCGGCGACTTCCGGGCAGACCCATCCCCAACCCTTTGCTGGTCGTATATCCTTCCTGCATTGCCTGCCCAATATCCGGAATGCCCGGTCCCTGATCAATAAATACCAGCTCGATGCCCTGACAACCGGGAGTGTCAATGACGTTCCAGCGCATGACTCCGGACTCGGCGTATAAAAAGATATTGCGCGCCAACTCAGATGCTGCGGTGACTACCCTGGTTGTATCCGTCAGACCCATTCCGAGAAGCTTCGTTATTTTGCGCACTGTTTGTCTTACCACGATAACGTCACTTTCGCGACCGATGGAGAGCTCTCCCTGCCGATCATCCATCAGTGTCACCTCCACTGCAGGCTTTCGCTGATCATATCCAGAGCGCGGTCAACATTCAATGCTGTTTCGGCATTGCCAACTGAAAGCCCCAGTTGGGTCGTGGTAATGGCAACGCTGGGTCGCATTCCGGCAATTACTGTTTTCCCGCCCATGAGAATTACCATCTGTACGGTTTCGCTCAAGACACGGGCAAAATATGAATCAAGAGTCTCCACCGCAGAAATATCCAAAACAACGCCCTTGGCCCGAAACTGCTCCATTGACATCAGAACTTTTTCCTGCAAAAAGGCCATAGCGGTATCGTCAGGATCGGGAGGCACTGTAACCATCAATACATCGCGAACTTTGATGACCGAAATGCTGTCATTTTCCATCGCTTTATCCTCCGTTACAGAT
>Ga0316604_10001497_pt1 | contig 20383 bp, 23 predicted proteins | sample OWC_soil_day20_C_FD_207650 | JGI IMG/M metagenome (GOLD analysis project Ga0316604, IMG submission 207650) | Wetland soil microbial communities from Old Woman Creek delta, Ohio, United States - OWC_soil_day20_CT | ecosystem: Environmental > Terrestrial > Soil > Wetlands | place: USA: Ohio...
CTTTTACCATAAATGGTGGCAGTAACATTTTCCTGTCCAGGAGCGGCATTAATGATATGGCCAGGCGCTCCGCCTGAGTCCAAGGCATAGCCAAAGTCCGCTTTCAGCAAGCTGGCATCCATATGTTTTGATCCATTCAGACCACCTTCTTCCGCAACAGTAAAGACTATCTGAAGGTCGCCGAAAGGCAATCCCTGTTCTTTGACAACCCGCACAGCTTCCAGTATCGCGGCTACACCGGCTTTGTCATCAGACCCCAGTATGGTGGTACCGTCCGATTTCAAGACACCATCAACGATTCGCGGTTGAATACCGTTGCAAGGTTCAACAGAATCAAGGTGCGCACTCAGCATAAGTACAGGCGCGCCAGGTATATTGCCTTTAAGATATCCAAAAACATTGCCGGCATTGCCATTGAGTTTTTCGCCAACATTGTCTTCGGCAACCTCAAAACCCAGCGCTGTGAGCTTGGCCTTAACTATATCCACTATTTCCCGCTCTTTCCCCGTAGAACATCTAATCTTCACCAGTTCGCAGAACTCCGCGACCAGCTTATCCTGGTTAACCATTGAGTAATCATCTCCTGCTAAAAGTCATCCTTTTAATCTTACCACATTCTTCCCTCTGGGTATATAAAGTATAACGGCAGCCAAAACTAACAAAAAACAATTAGGAAGCTGGCTATGACTAAAACCATCGCTCTTTTTTCTACAAGCTCCCCCCTGGCTGCTTTTCTAAAGAGCGCAGGCTATCGCGTGATTGATCTTCCGGCGCATCCGCCAAGTTATGCCGATGCTATACTTTTTCGGCGGATGCGGGGGCACGAATCTTTTTTTCCTGATGGAGAAATCACTCATACTTCTTTTGGGGTATGGGAACTCTCATCCGACGACACCCTTCGAATTGACGTTACAGGTATGAGCCATTCTCAAATCTTAGCCATCCTGCAGGCTCGGCTTCGCCACCGGACACGGCTTAGTTAGCTTCACCGTTATCAGGAGAAGGGCTTGATAAAAGCCGAGCCCTCGTTACAGCGGCTTCACCGAAACGGTCTTTAAGATTATCCATTGCCTTTAGTATATTCAAATGTTTCGTATCTTTCTCTTCACTAAATAATACAGGCTGCACTGTCCACGGCCCCAGATTACTGACGGAAACACCAATCAGTCGCACCCCTTGAAATATATCCAGACTGCCCACCAACGCCTGAGCGGCATGATAAATGACTTCATCTGAAAAGGTTGCCTCAGGCAGCGTCCGGCTGCGGGTATGTGTCTCAAAAGAAGCAAGACGCATTTTAACAGTTATGGTGCGGCCGGCAAGATTAGCCTGCCTCAAACGCCGTCCCACCTTTTGACTAAGTGCCAGGAGGTGGGTTTCAATTCTTTCCGGGACGGTTATATCGTAATCAAAAGTAATCTCATTTCCCACCGATTTAGCAGCTTGATAAACAACCACCGGACGGTGATCCTTCCCGTGTGTTAAAGCCCGCATGGCTTCTGCACTATTACCAAAGAACCGAACGAAAATATCCGGACTGGCGTTCGCTAATCGGCCTATAGTGGTAAAGCCCGCGGTTTCCAGCTTTCGGGCCGTTGCCGCCCCCACACCCCAGAGCCTTGTTATGGGTATATCCTTTAAAAAATTCTCTTCTTCCCCCGGCTCAATCACAAGCAACCCGTCGGGTTTTCCCAAATCGGAAGCAAGCTTTGCTAAAAATTTATTAGGTGCTACCCCAGCTGAAACTATGAGTTTAAGTTCCTCTTTGATCCGGCGTTTGATGTCCTTAGCCATAATTTCAGGATGAGAATAAAGCCACTCCATGCCGGACACATCTAAAAAAGCCTCATCTAACGACAGAGGCTCAATGAGCGGCGAGAATTCCGCGAATATTTGTTGAATGTCAGTGGATACTTTGGCGTATTTATCATGATCACAAGCTAAAAAGACACCGTGCGGGCATAATCTTCTAGCCTCCGCCATAGACATAGCAGAATGTACACCGTAGACCCGAGCCTCATAGGAAGCGGTGGAGACCACCCCCCGCCGGCCTATACCTCCTACAATAACAGGTTTTCCTCTCAACGTTTCATTGTCCCGCTGCTCAACCGCGGCAAAAAATGCGTCCATGTCCATATGAATAATCCAACGTTGCTGCAAAGGCTCACCTTCCCGGCACCCTTCCCGTCGCACCAGTGGTGCCGGTGCAACCTCTGAAAGGGACTATCTTCAAGAAATATAGAAATCATGCCCCAGTGTCGATTTTGATATAGATACCGGCTCAAGAGGCTGAAATCGTGTTATCTCTAAAGCTCTCAATTCGTCTAATAGTTTCGCCAGTTGGGCCTGAATAACATTTCTGGCATAGGCATATTCCTCCAGCCTGGCCATAGAATCCTGTAACTCCTGAATTTTACTGACGTACCCACTATGAAGCTCAATAATCTCCTGTCCGGTTTTAAAGGACATATATATCCTCCCTATCCACGCCTTACAATCTTAGAATACCCTTGCAAGAAGTAAATATTACTATGGATACCCGAATTGTGTAAGTTAATTCGAGGATATAACCTCGGAAATCACCAGATCGTGCCTTGCTTCAAGATCAATGTACCGCCCATCCGACAACTTGACAATAGGACGAAGCGCCCTGTCACGATCCAAGTGAATCACCCTAGCCTCACTCCCGTCGGAAAGACGGACAATATACCCTACCAGTGAATCCTTTAAGTGGTACAGAAACGTAGTAGTAACCTCCGGGTCTAGTTTACCGAACATTTGACTAAATACTTCTTCAATTGCTTTAAAAAGATTTGTCGCCTGACGGTATACCCGGTCACTCGTCATAGCATCATACATGTCCGCAACAGCAACGATGCGGGCATAAGGACAAATTTCGTCATCCGTTAATTGAAAAGGATAACCTTCCCCGTTCAAGCGCTCATGGTGCTGCCAAATACCAAGCAGAATATCCTTAGGGGCACCTGTTTTTTTCACCATTTCAAATCCGAGGGTGGCATGCTCCTGCATAATATTCATTTCTTCCTCGGTCAATCTTCCCGGTTTGTTTAATATTTCCAAAGGAATTTGCGTTTTCCCGATATCATGCAAAAGACCAGTCATAATTAGGTCCTTGAGCCTTTTCCCAGTATACCCCATCCATTTACCAATAACCCCGGAAAGAATTCCGACATTAAGCGAATGAACAAAAGTATAATCATCCGTGCTTTTCAGATCATTTAAGTGACGAATGATCCCGGCTTCTTTCACAAGCCTGTTAACTGACTCATCCGCTATTTTTTCTATATCTTCTATGGGCACTTCCTGAAAACGCCGTACTTTTTCAAAAATATCCTCTAGCACTTGTAAAATCTGAGCATGTGCCTGTGAAAAAATTCTCTGTTCGGACAGCAAGCTAAGAACATTTTCTTCTTCATCAACGATAGGCTCTTTAATATATAGTGTTGCAAAACCAACTTCAGATAACCTTTGAATCAAAGGGACGGTTAAGGTAGTATTTTCACTTAATAATACTTGACCGTCGTCAGAATAAAGCGGACGCCCTAATATCATCCCCGGCTGAATGTCACAAATTAGATACGGTTTATTTACCCAAATCATCCTGCTACCTCCTAACGAGTTAATCCTCAATTAGTATACAAAACATTGATATTACTTTAGTTACACATCCTAAAGTTAAAATCCTTTATTGTACTAAACGTTCGAGGGCCTTACTGACGAGTTCAATAATTGACCAAAAATCGCCGGACGGCAATGCGGGCCGGAACAAAACCTCGTAATTAATTAAAATTTTTTTTGTATAATCTAGGCTCCAATATGAAATACTATTTGTGAATCAGCGACGGCAACTCAGGCATAACCAGGATAGATACGCCATCCGGGTTTTGCTTATGCCGGTCTAGATTCAGTTTCTCCTCTCCCATAGTCATCCGCAAGGATGACTTTTTTTTAATATTTTGCAGCAGTCTAGCTATATTTTTTGTTAAACAATTCCATAATTATATTCGAATAAAACTTAACAACACTTAAATACCAATTCTCTTTTATACAAGAAAAACCAGGCAACCCTTTTCTAATAAAGCGGCTGCCCGGCCCGAACTATTCTGCTACCCTACCATTTCCAGGCTAGAGCCCAATTCAAACAGCGCATATTCAGCTTATCATCATACAAATAAATTTTTTCCACCGTAAGATGGTGCAATCCTACAACCACTGCTTTTTTTAACATAATTACCACCTTAAAGTTGTAAGTTTTTAATAATTTCTCCTAACCTTTCCGAGTTCCTCTTTTACTTTTGTGACGAGACCTTATATCTGTTTTTCGAGCAAGCCAGTTACATACCGCCGGACTTCTTGAATATAAACTTCATTAGTAATAAAAGGCTGCTCTAACAATTTCTCAGTTTTCTCCGTTAATCGCATTGAAGAGGCAACCTCTTTTCCCGCCGTTTCTACCGCTCGCAGGAAACTTGAAATTGCCGGTCGGACTTCTTCACTTTCCAAACTTAACAACGCCCCTTGGGAAGCGTATATTTCACCTAGTATTTCGGTGTTTAAATTTCGGGCATGCCGCTTTAACCAGTGTGATAGCACCTGAAAATGTGTTCTCTCCGGATAACCACAGTTAGATATAACCATGAGTTTCGGAACCTTCTCCTTGGTTTGATGACGGCATTCTCCTTCTTTATCCTTACTCCAAAAAGGACTGGCCGTTACTATCAGGCGATCAATAAAAACCTTAAGTAAGCTAGAAAACGTATCAAAATACAACGGTGTTGCCAGCACACGCACATCTGCGCCTTGGCTCAACGCAAGAATTTCCTGCATATCGTCTTCTAATACACAACATCCGGGAGTTTTAAACCAGCAAGCCTTACAGCCAGTACAAAACCGTATCTCTTTTTCCGCCAATACAATATCCACAGTTTCTGCCCCACCTTCTTTTGCCCCCGCTAAAAAGGCATTAACCATAATAGCCGTGTTTCCGTTCCGCCCTCTATGACTTCCGTTAATTGCAACAATTTTCATTGCTTACCCCTCACTCATTCTTCTTATACACCAATTATATACACAGTTTCCAAAAAACAACATACTTACAATATCGGAGAAATTATGGTATAATATGTATAGAAAAACAGTTCTCAATCAGTATCCTTCGGTTGGTTACATACAAAAAAGGGGTTCCTAACTAGTATTGCTAGGAACCCCTTTTTTGCTTGTTTATTAACTAATCCTTTTGGGTTTACTTCCCTGTCGCATTATGTGAACACACATGTTATAATACAATCAGACTACAAAACTCCTATTTTTTTCTCATCCTTCGCTGCCTGAATCTCTTTTGCCCTTATATTACTTATATTAATATACGGCAGAAAGAAAGGATGACAGAATGAGGAAATCATGGGGTATCTACGTACGATACGGGAGTATTTGTATGACCAAACGAATTGGCTGCCTTCTTAAAACATTAAAACGCTACAAACAAATAAGTAGCCGTAAAGCCAATTCAGATATCTGGATTTCATTGGTACCAATTTATGATGAATAAAATTACATAGCGCACAAAAAAAGCCGACGTAGTTCACTGCTCAGAACTACGTCGGCTTTTTAATCCCCGCCATTCAGGCAGGTATACAAGAAGGAGATATTATTCTTACTATTAGCGGTACTGATACGGCCCTGTTTCTATTTGCTTCCTTTTGCTATGCTGCTTCTACCAAAGCCGTTAGCGCCTCCAACAAGTCTGCGGGTGTCACGCAGTCTGCATATAGCCCCGGTAAAATATCCAAGCCTCCGGCCCGTAAAATCCGGGTGACCGCTTCTGAGCAATCTACCGTTAGCTCGCCATCTCCCGGAATATTGGCTCCGGTAAGATCATGAAGGCCGCCGTTTACACAGTCAATGTACCCATAAGGCGTTCCTAATAATTTTCCCGCTTCCACCTCTGCCGCTTCCATATCCGGCACTTTAACCGTTATTACCGTTGTCTTACGCCCCTCATAGGCATTCAGCGGTGACTTGACAAACCCATTGTCAAGAGCCTCCAGTATTCCCCCCAGCATAAAAATCGCGGAATGGCTGGGATCTGCCCCCGCCCCTTCCACTGCATCGATTAAGTGGCCAAAAGGACTTACAGGATAACTAAACAACACTTGGATCTCCGCCAACATACATCATCCCTCCCATAAAATAAAAAACCGCTTAACAGCGGTTTTTTGTTTTATTTAATTGGCACTAGTCCAGCAGTCGCTGACATAGCCCTTTATATAGTAATCGTAAGGCAAATAACAATAGCCTTTATCTCCCCAGCTTTCCCCCCAGGAGTTACGGATAATAAGATAATTTTTATCATCATCATAGCCAACGGCCAATACTGCATGTCCTCCAAGATATTGTTCCTTGTCTGTATCCGGTATAGGTACTACTCCGGTTTCGGCAACAGCATCCGACTCAAACGACTGATATACAGCAATCCCTATGACCACTGGCAGCCCTTCTGCCAATGCGGCTTTCAACTGAGGAAGCGAAGCAATCCGGTGATATTCCTTAATTTTGTAGGGAACCGCATCGTCAATATCCTTTTGATCGGGCGGGTTGGCAAACGTAGAAATGACATACGGCCAATCCGTTTCGGGACAGACCCCCAGCGACTTTAGAACCTTCATGCCATCCCTAAGTTCCGCACCACTGTCAATATCTACGGTGCCTTCCAGCAGCCGCTCTTCGTAATAAAGAAAAAGCCGGGATAAACGAATGAGAGGTATTTTGTTTTTTAATAAGAGATATTCCCGCAATCCGGACGCAATTGCATTTGCCGTGCAACTTCCCAATTCGCCCTGATCGACAACCGGGCTGCAGCCCGATCTTAAATCCACTTGGACCGGCAAGTGCGTCTCAATCTTATAACAACTGGAGTAAAAAATATGGTCTCTTAGATCCGGGGTATCCTTTTTAAGAAGGTATCTTCGCATTAGAACTCCCCCCCTTAATTATAATAATAAAACCATCCACTAACCGTCTTTTACCTAAAACATTTCTTATACTATCAATATATCACATTGCCAACTGAAAATAGTGTCATTTTTGCGCCATCTCCATATATAAAAAATAAAGCACTCCGCAGTACTCACCCGTTGCTTGTCCAGCAATCGAGCACAAAACCTTGAGTATAATAGCTATAAGGCAAATAACAATACCCCCGTTCTCCCCAGGACTGCCCCCAGCTATTGCGTACAATAAACTGGCTTTTAGTATCATTATAGCCAACGACTAAAACCGCATGTCCGCCAAACGCCTTTTCCCTGTTAACGTTTGGCATGGGCACAATCCCCGACTTGGCTACCGCGTCACTCTCAAACGATTCGTAGACTTGAATACCGATCACCACCGGCGACCCCTGAGCCAGAGCCGCTTTAAGCTGTTCAAGCGATGTAACTCTGTGATATTCTCCTATCTTGTAGTCCGCAGCCTCTTTCATGTTTTGGTCCGTCGGCGGATTAGTAAACGTGGAAACGTCATAGGGCCAATCAACTTCCGGACACACCCCAATCTCATTCAGCACTTTCATGCCGTCACGAATTTCGGCTCCACTATCTTCGTTTACCGTTCCTTCCAGGTACCGCTCCTCCCAATATAAAAACAACCGTGACAGCGCTACCCAAGATTGCTTATTTTTATTGAGAAAACATTCCCTGAGACCCGAGACAATTGCGTTAGCCGTGCAACTCCCCAGGGTTTCCTGATCCACTACCGGGCTGCAGTAAGACCTAAGGTCTACCTTTACCGGCAAATGCTCTTGAGACTTATAGCAGCTAGAATAAAAAATATGATCTCTTAAGTCCGGAGTATCCTTTTTTAATAAATACTTGTGTTTCATTTAAATCACTCCTTTAAATAAATTAAAAGCCGCCTGTTTAAAAACAGCGGCAAAAAACTAAAATTAACATTTCCCCTCTAACAGCCGTTTTGTAAGTACCAACTAGCCTTTCCTCGTAAAATTCCTCCACCCGATCCAGGCTTATCGCCGGCTTTGACAACCCATAAATCCCAGCGTTCCACCGAATTAGCCGGGCCATATTTCCCGTCCGGGTAACCATTCGGCGCATATCCAGGGTTTAAACCATCCATATTATCGGCAGCTTCGGCATGCGTCATGAAGTGTTGAATATCGATGGATAAGTCTAACTCTTCGGCCAACACCGCCACAACCTGGGCTATTGTCTCAATCTGCGCATCGGTTGGCGGCTCCGGTCCAAGATCATCGGTAGAATGGGCGTCATAGGCACAGAGTACCACAATACCCACCGCTCCTGTGTTACGCATATAAGTATGGTTTAAGTGAGTTGTCAGATCATCAACCGTAGCATATAGTGTTCCGTCTTTATCGACCAAAATATGATAATCGGTAAACTGCTGCCCGTAATGTCCAGCACTCCAATGGGCGTAAACATGAGTGATATGATCGGCTGCCGCTTGGGCCATGCATCGGATATTAGCTAAGTTCGTTTTAGCCATCTAATCCCTCCCTTTTCTATTGGGTTACTACATAGATACTCATCTTACGCAGCAATGATACCTCTCAGTAATTAAAATATAGCACCTTATCCCCTCTGGAAAGTGTCACCTTTGTGTCATTTCAGCATTTGACATGTAGCAGCACCTTAAAAATAACGTTTACTTACTTTGTATTAAAATATAGACGTACCAACAATACCTGAAATACGCAAATCATATTACTGAAATAAAAGTATTAAAGTCGACAAAGAATTATATTCATAATATTCATTCAGTTAGTCCCATTATTGTGAAATGTTTAAAAATAATATATGATAAATGAGATATAATAGCAGTAGCTACTACTCCAATCATAAAAGCTAATTTTGGGGAGGCATCATGTCCGACACCACACTGCGAACCCCCGAGGAAGTCGCAAAAGTATTAAAAATTTCACGTTTTACCGTATATGAACTGATTAAGCGCGGCGAATTGCCCTCCTATAGGATCGGACGAAGCATGCGAATAGAAGCAGCCGACCTTGAAAAATATATACAACAAGCAAAGCAAGGTGATTTTTCGGCTCAGCCCCTACCACCCGCGCCTATAGAAAAAACTACCGCTCCTTTGTCAGGATTAATCTTATGCGGTCAGGATGTCATACTTGATGTACTAGCCAGTCATTTGGAAACACAATTACACTCAAACCGAGTTCTAAGACGCTACATTGGCAGCATTGGCGGCCTAATTGCACTTTACAACGAAGCCGTTAATATCGCTACCGCTCATTTGTGGGACGGCGACAGTGATGAATACAATATTCCTTACGTTCGAAGATACCTGCCTGGCCGAAAAGCGCTGGTCATTAATCTTGTATATCGGATGGAGGGCTTTTATGTAGCCCCCGGTAATCCTAAAGGTATTACAGACTGGGCTGACTTAACCCGGCCAGATGTCCGTTTTGTTAATCGTGAACCGGGAGCCGGAGCCAGAGTTCTCCTTGATGAGAAACTGCGCCAACTCGATATTGACTCCAATCAGATTTCCGGCTATAACCGCAAGGAAATGAGTCACCTCGCAGTTGCCAGTTGTGTAGCCCGCGGCGATGCCGATGTAGGTATCGGAACCGAAAAAGCCGCCATGCAAGTACAGCAGGTCGAATTTATTCCGTTACAAAAAGAACGTTATGATTTTATCATGCTGCGCCAAGATATCGACAAACCGGAATTCCGGACACTTATGTCAATTTTGCGTTCTAACGATTTCCGGCGCGAAGTGGATGGAATGGGGGGCTATGATACTTCCCGAATGGGGGAAATAGTCGCCGAAGTATAACCCTTGCCTCTTTTTATCCCCTTTAAGAATTTTTTTCGTCTTTAACAATGCATTAAACATAGGAGAGAATCTTACTGTGGTTTCCAGCCAATAGAAACCACAGTAAGATTTTTTTCGTTAATCCCACTCCTCCCTTTGTTTTGAGAACTAGTATACATCAGATTTTTGGGGCAACAAAATAAAAAACAACCAAACCACTCTAAGTAGTTTGATTGACACTTCCTTGTACCCAACACATTTTATTTTTATCTCCAACATGCCCACTGCACTCAGCATTTACCGGCTAACTTCAATATCAACCCGGACACGCATTCGAACATTAATAAGATTCATATACCTAATCGCAAGACTAGCAATTAGTGACCCCCTCCCCTTCAGGCGCCTGCCGCAATTGTTGAAATGCATGACAGAGGCCCTCTTGAACACTGCCGCAAGACTCAACAGCCACAATACCTTGTTCCGCTAAACGCTTTTGCGCTTCATAGCCAATCCGAAGCGTCAAAACAGCATCACAGTCTCCAATTCTCTGAATCACTCTGTTTTTTCTTTCTTCCGCCTCCTCGCACCCAATGGTTCCTTCACAATATTTATCAATTGCTCTGGATTCAATAAACCGTGCGCTAGCGCCGTCAGTTTCATAAATATGAAATTCTTCGGCATGACCATAGTGCAAATCTATCAGCTTCTTATATCTTGAAGTTACAGCCACTTTGTATACCCGCGGACAAAGGTTACACTTTTTTACAGCCTCGGGCTTACTATTTCGATATTTATATGACAAATCTTCTGTTAACAGCCCGATTGCATCGGCGCGGCACTGCTGACAATGGCGCATTTGATACAGGTCGCTTTGGCATACATCCCGCATGGCATTCACTTTCCGCATACTGGTCTGGGGAAAATCTTGGAATACACTGCCCGCAGCCGGTATTAACGGCATAATGTTGGTTACGAATGCCCCCAGCGCTTTAACTTTTTTCACCACAGCCGGAATTTCTTTATCATTAATATCGGGAATCATAACAATATTAACTTTTACCAGAGTGCCCCGTTCCGCCAAAAACCGAATTCCCGCCAATTGGTTACGAATCAATATTTCAGCCGCGGTTTCCCCCGTATAATACTTGCCCCCATATTGAATATGATGATAAATGTTTGCTCCTACAACAGCCTCTAAACAATTTACCGTAACAGTTACATGCTTTATACCCATATTAACGATCTCCGGCCCATAAAAAGGCAGCATCAAACCATTGGTTGATAAACAAAAGATCGTATCCGGCGATTGCCTCTTAATTAACGCGATACTTTTTTTCACAGCTTTCCAATTTGCCAGAGCATCACCGGGACCGGCAATCCCAACAACACTTAAATGAGGAATTTCTGCTTTTACCCGAATAAATTTCTCCAGACTGAGTTCCGGGGTCAGCACTTCACTAGTCACTCCCGGACGGCTTTCATTCACACAGTCAAATTTACGGTTACAATAGTTACAGCTAATATTGCACACCGGCGCTACAGGCAAATGCATTCTGGCAAATGTATGATGGGCGTCAACAGAATAGCAAGGATGTCTGCCCGTCATTTCTGTTAATTCTTCTGGCATATTCGTCATCACATCTTTCAAATAGCTTTCCATATTTCGCTCAACCCCTTCACTATTAACAGTCATCCAAACAGGCCTTTTCTTTCGCCCTACATTATGCGAAACATGTGCTCAACATCGATCGGATTTTCTTTAGCCGTAATGCTATCCGGCTTAATACAGTACACAGCTACCGCTTCGTTATCAAAGGAGGACCGGTAATTTTCCACAAAATGCGGAGAAAGAGGAGTTTTGAAATAACGAGGCATGAATTTTTCCAACAGCTGCCCCAAAGCTTGTGTTTTCTCCGCTACCTCTTCAACAAGAACAACATGACCAAAAATAACAATACTCAAGTAAGCAGTATCACATTTCGCAGGCATCGGATCCACTACTGTACCAAACTCTTCAAAAACGGTAAAACAAACCGACGGACGTTTGACAAGAATATTGTTTTTTTTGCCACTGCCCATACCGTGAAAATAAATTTTATCATTCCAATAAATATAATTCACGGGTATGACATAAGGTTTATCCGCGCTTTCACACATGCCTAATGTCCCCACCCTTTGCTCAGACAAAAAACGATTAATTTTCTCTTTATCCTCACAAATCCGTTGTGTATACCGAATCTTCTCCACTATACTTCCTCCCTCCTTAGGTTAACTCTTCAAGCCGGTCAAGAAACTCATCCATCAAAGAATTCGCCGACTTTAAAAAACTCATTCGGGCTTGAATCTGCCTTTCGGACTGGACATAGGCACCGCCTTTCAAGTCATCAGCACAATAATGCAGGAGTGAATCAATGCTTTCCTCGGTGCTCTCCATATGAAACTGGAAACCAATTACACGATCCTTGTAAAGAAAAGCTTGATGACTGCAGGCTTCGCTGCTTGCAATGCAGGCAGCACCCGCCCCCAGCGTACTGAACGTATCGTTGTGCCACTGAAACACAAAACATTTTCCCGGAAAGTTTTTAAAAAGCGCTGATTTATAGGCTTCACTATTAAAAGAAATAGGCAGCCAGCCAATCTCACCTTCCGGATTCTTTGTAACCGTTCCGCCTAAAACCTCCGTAATTAGCTGCGCTCCAAGACAAATGCCCAGCACAACTTTGCCATTCGCAATAGCTTCTTTAATGAATTGTTTTTCATAGCTAAGCCAGGGGTATTTTTTTTCTTCGTAAATATTCATAGGACCGCCCAGAATCAGTAACCACTCAAATTCATCGACACATGGAACCGCTTCATAATTATATAAATGCGTACCCGTCAGCCTGTGACCCTTTTGGCGCGCCCACTGAGCAATATAGGCCGGTGTCTCAAAAGGCACATGTTGTAAATAGTGGATTCTCATAATTACTCCTTACACAATGTAGAGTTTACTTATCAATCACCCTGAATAACCCCATTCCCCCGGACTGCGGCTAGCCTTAGCGGATCAAATAAATTCTGCACTCCATGACACATGGAAAGGACTCGCCCCGCATCATCCGGTTCAGGTTCGCCATGATAATAATTTTCAATAGAACAAATACCAAATAATAAATCCAATGACCGTATTTCCTTATTTAAAACCGTCGAAACATCAATGATTTCTTCCACCGTATCCATCAGGCAGGTATAATTGTGATTTCCCGGCTCTATGCCATACAACGCACACAAAGCAATCAGATAATTTTCAAGCGCAACGGACGCTACGTTAAATACCACACTCGGACACTGTCCTTCTTCCTGAAACTGCTTCGCCCTATAGTGGTACATTTTCGCACTCCGGTAGACTTCTTCAAACGCCTCTATATCAACCATTTTTCCTACCTCTTTTACTATGATTCTGCCAGCACCGCACTTGCAGAAAGCTGGCAGAATCATATAAAATTGCGCTTATTTCTTGTGACGCCTATTTGCTCAACATACAACTCTATCGAAACCCTTTACCAAACATTTAAAATCCATTCCTTGTTTTTCTTATACTCCATATCAGTAAACAACGTGTTCGCCATTTGCTCTGCAAGCCATACCGCACCTTGATATCCGACAACCGGATGGCGGTACAAGCCCGCGCGGTCGTATGTGGGGAAACCCACCCGCACCATTGGAATATTGTTGTCAATGGAAACAAAACGCCCTTTGGAATGACCCAGAATAAGATCCAGTTCAAGACCCTCATTCTTAATCCTGTTTTCTAGTTCCCACAAATCGGCATTCATAATGATCTCCATGTTAAAATCGACCTTCTCCTCAAGCGCCTTGATACGCGGGTCATTCGGATACTTAGTGTTGTCATCGCCGAGCAAGAGCAGTACAGGCTTCATTTCCAGGTCGATACAGAATTCCGCAAGTCCAATAACCAGATCGGCATTTCCATAAATAGCAACTTTCTTATCCGCGAAAAACATATGCGTAAGATCCGTTAGCGCATCAATAGCAATTCCCCGTTCCCGAACTAACGACTGCGGTATTTCTTTTCCGGTCATCTTTTTTACACTTTGTAAAAAAATATCCGTGTTGCGTATACCGATAGGAGTCGGCCCAATGATTGCCGGAACTTCAAATTCACTTTCCAGATATTCTGCGGTCTGACCGCCTTCATACCGGTTGAGGGCAATTGTCCCCAACGCATTGGCCGTCCCCCGCAAATCCTCAATCGTCGTACTGCCATGAGAAACTTCCCTTCCACTCGGCATAAGAGGAGAATCGAAGTCTTCAATTTCAAATAAAACTGTCGCTTCCACCTGCATTTGTGCTAAAAGATGCTTAAGCGCTGCTACATCCCCAGGATTGACCCAACCTGTAATCAGGTTAAGCTTTCCGTTTGGTTCTCCTTTCTTAGCAAAGTAACTAACAAAATCTTTGACCGCAACATCATATCCGCTCACCATGCTCCCCTTAAAGCTAGGTGTGTGAACCGGAATAAGATGAACTTCCCGACCGGCGTATTTCTCCGGCAACAGCTCATTATTAAGTTTTAAAACAACCCCGTCAATATCGTCACCAATGACTTCCGTCGAACAGGTCGTGATGATCGGTATCACTTTTACATCCGGATACCGCATCAAAAGCACATCCACCGCTTCTTCGACGCGATGCGTAGCCCCGAATACCGCTCCGTCCTCATGCAAAGAGGAAGAGGCAATATCAAAACTTTCCTTGAAATGCTGCGAGAAAAGCAGGCGGACAAACATGACGCACCCCTGTCCTCCATGAACAATTCCAATACAATCCTCGATTCCTATGCTGGCATACTGCGCACCACAAGGCTGACACGTTAAGATTGGATTGATAACGCCCGCACGCTCTTTTTCTTTCACTGCACAATGCATAGCATTACTCCTTTTCTTATGGTTTTGTTCTGCGTACGCCGCACTGGCGCAGTTCTAGTGTCCATTTGTCATTTAATAATGGGGATCATTAAGCTCTTCATTCAGCGATCCGGTAACAGTTAAGTAATCCATACGGTCCTTTAATTTTTGCATGAGTAATTTAATTTCCACTTTGTCCATGGCCGCTAACCACGCATACCGGCTTTTAAAGGCATCCGCTAAGCATACGGCATCCACCCAATAACATTTGTCAGTCGGAGTTTCCTTTTCCACAGGTTCATCACACAATATCTGCATAGTTTTCGTAAGGATTTCCTTGTTCTGCCTTTCCCGGTCCCAAGATCGGGAATGAAACTGCCACAAACATTTCTTCATAATATAATCAACTAATTGTTCAACCTTGTCTTTCATCGTATCCTCCACAAGTCAACACCTCCATTAAACCACCGAGAGCTTTTTCTGTAATGGATACTCCGGATACGTCTTTTCCCGTATAGTTGTGAGGTTATCATATTTACCGGTATACTCTCTCAATTCGTTCGAAGACTTAACCTCCTCACTTACATTCCCATCCGAAAGTATTTTTTGCGTTACAAATTTTGTATCCGTAGCTATTTCATCCTTGCTGATATCCACGAAGGCCAATTGATGAATCGGTGAATAAATGGCGTTGTAAATATCCCGCGCAAACCGGACCCAGCCTTCATATCCCTTCCAAGGACCATTATGATAAGCATGAGCATTAAGGTATGGAACCCGCAATTTCTTAGCCACTTCACCCGGACGCTTGCCAGTAAAAATAATGTCAGGTTTCAAGGTCTCCATAGCTTCAATGCCTTCCAGTTCATTCGGATCATCAATCGCCAACGCCCCTTCTTCGCACCGGGAAATTCCTTTCTCCATGTCACCCTGATGACCGAACTTCGTATACACGGATACGACCTCGACCCCCATCTCGTCATGAATGACATGTGCCCAATGCCACAGTTTAGACCCGCCTGGCCAGAGACAAACCTTTTTCCCTTGCAGCCGTTCTTTGTACCAGTCCAATTCCGGTTTCCAGCGGGCTGTTTCCTCATCGATAATGGCCTGAGCTCTATCCTCAATTCCGAAAAACAGCCCGACTTTCCTAAGCGAGTCTGACAACGGGCCAAAGCCAAAACCGTCAATATCCAGCCGCGGAGTACCGTACCTTACCCTAAGTTCATTGCAGATATACTCCGCCGAACGCGCACATTCCAGAACATTTAAATGAGCCCGGTGCATAGCTCTCAGATCATCGTAAGAGCCGTTACCGGTAAAAGTAGAAAGAACCTGAATGCCCATTCGTTTAAAATAGTCTATCATGACTTCCTGATCGCCCTGAATGTTATACTCGCCCACATAATTGATCACATAGTCACTCGTGATTTTTGGTTCTACATTACCAACTTTCTGATTTATCCACGCAATATTAATTTTGTGATGCCCACCCGACTGACTCGGGCCTCCAAACCCCGGAGAATTGCAAACAAAGATATCTACCTCAGGCATTTCATCCATCACTTCTTGCGCAATAGCATTGATATCGTCTCCGATCAGCGCGGAAGCGCAGGTTTGATAGAGCGTCATTCTTTTAATATTAGGAAATGCCTTAAATGCCTCAATAATATTTTGTTTCAGCAATTTTTCGGCACCAAAAATTACATGTTTTTCCTTCATATCCGTCGCATACGTGTATTTAAGCTGAAAATTATCGTTGTCACTGATATAACGTTTTGTCTGCCAAGTATCGTAGGTGCAGCCGACCGGCCCATGACTCATATGGATAACATCTTTCATGGGAGTACCAATAACATGTTTTGCACCACAATACGCGCAGCCGCGTTCCGAAATCGACCCCGGAATTGTATTAAGGTATCCAAGGGGAAGGGCTGACGTCAAATCTTCGCCCGGACCTTTTATAACAGCGTGCTTTTTCCTTTCGGGAATACACTTGCTGCACTCAAACTCATGATATGGCATAGATCCATTCCTCCTCCACTCAAATATTTACAAAGCAGCATCTCCGCTTTCCCCTGTTCTCACACGAATAGCGTCCATAATCGGCAGAACAAAGATCTTCCCGTCACCAACTTTGTTTTCCGTTCTATTTACTTGAATAATCGCTTCTACAATCTTAGAGACTTCGTCATCATGTACTAAAATAGTAAACATTCGCCGCGGAAACAGTCGAGTACCATCCAAAAACTCTGTAACCATCTTTTCTTTTCCGCAGCTTGTGTTATGAGGATTTAATGCCAGCAGCGTTTTTTTACGTTCTTCTATAAGGGAAGCGTCTTTGACCAGCTTGCCTCGTCCCATAACCTTTACCGCCGTAAACCCGGCAATACCCGCATCCACCAACGCCTTTTTCGTAGCACCGACCTTATTCATACGGACGACAGCCACAATCTCTTTCATGCTTTTTCCTCCTTATAAACCAGTCTTGCCACTGGAAACGGTATGCACCTCATCAATGGAACTTACAAAGATTTTCCCATCGCCAAAAGCTCCTCCCCCACTACTTCTAGCGTATTTTAGAACAATACCAATCACATCATCCTTATCTTCATCGGGGATTGCCAGCATAATAAGCGTTTTAGGGATTTCGTCATATATAAGATCGCCAATTTGTATCCCCTTTTGTTTCCCGCGGCCGACCACCTCTACCACAGTGGCTGCATGAAACCCGGCATCCGAAAGTTCCCCAAGCAAAACGTCCTTTTTTTCCGGTCTAACGATGGCCCTAACCATAATCATAGTTTCATCCGCTCCTTATTTCGTTCTGTTCTTTGGTTCTTAATCCGCAATACCGTATTTAACAACCATAGCCTCCAATTCATCCATCTGGAGCGGTTTGGGAATTACAAAATCCTTATTCTCCATAATCTTACGGGCCAATTCCCCATATTCTTTCGCCTGGTTACAATTCGCGTCATATTCAACTACGGTCTTTTTATTAAACTCTGCTTTTTGGACAATATTATCGCGGGGCACAAAATGAATCATCTTGGTCCCGATAGCAGCCGTAAATTCTTCCAAAAATTCTCTTTCCCGATCCACCTTGCGACTGTTGCAAATAACCCCGCCGAGGCGAACGCCGCTTTGCTTTGCATACTTTACAAGGCCTTTGCAAATATTGTTGGCCGCATAAATAGCCATCATTTCCCCGGAAGCGACAATGTACACTTCCTGTGCTTTGCCATCCCGTATCGGCATCGCAAAGCCGCCGCAGACAACGTCCCCAAGAACATCAAAAAACACAAAATCCAAATCCGAAGTATATGCCCCATTTTTCTCCATAAGGTCAATGGCGGTAATTACCCCACGGCCAGCACAGCCTACTCCCGGCTCAGGACCGCCGGATTCAACGCAGCGAATTCCCTTATAACCGCTTTTAACAACTCTATCAACGGTAATCTTTTCTTCCCCTTCATCCCGCAGCATATCCATCAGGGTCTTCTGATTCATACCACCTAGGATAAGCCGAGTGGAATCCGCCTTTGGGTCACATCCATGTATAAATACCTTTTGATTATAAAAATGAGCCATAGCGCCTGCTGTGTTTTGTTGGGTCGTAGATTTTCCAATTCCACCTTTACCATAAATCGCAATCTTTCTCATAATCCAGAAAACCCCTTTCTCTTTTTGTGATTCATTTCCAACTAAGTTATCGCGAACCCGCTGCTCTCACCTCCAAAAAAGTAAAAACGCCAGTCCCTATAGGACCGGCGTCTTTGCCGTCTCGTTTTATGTTTTCTGCAAGCAAACATCTATAGTTCTCGCTTACAAGGAAAACCGTTTTAAATCTAAATTATTCAAACATTTTAAGTCAAACCACAATAATTAATTAGTTTTAGTTGATCTAGTTAGTTTTATTGTGTTGATTATAGCATGCTACCAATCCTCCCGCAATACCCTAATAAACAGTTGTAAAATTTAGATTATTTCAAGTAAACACTTATAAACCATACACTTCGTCCTATAACTTTAAAATTATTTCTTCCCCGCGTCCTAGTTTCCCCCCTTTTTTCGTCATTAACCAAGCAAAACTAAAACTAACTAGATAAACCATTCACCTTAAATTCAGTTTGTTCCATATAGTTTTTCTTGCAACAATCTCCTTTTGGATTTATAATAAACGTAAATTAAACAGTATTCACAATGAAGTGCCGACGGAATTCGTTTCGTATCGGCCTTTTTCTTTTAAGGAGGAATTTTCCATGTTATCTCTAAATACCTCACACTCGGAAAGTCCATTTTCCTTTAGTGGATTACGCCTTCTTCTTGAAGAAGTACGTACAGTACCAAAAACGGAACTGGAATCTTTACCAGAAACCTGCCTCACTTCACCATTGACTACACCTCTGCACCGTCATCTAACCGCACTTTGTCTTCATAATCCTTATTGGAACGACTTTCGAATTATAAATCACTTTCAAAAGCGCGGAATTAAAATGACTTTGAAAAAACTAGACCAACTAAAAAAAGAGTGCTGCCTTGATGATCGTGAAATCATCTGTAACACCCTGATACATCTTTCTACCCATGGCGGCTTACATCTTAATCCCCGCCAAATTAGTTATATCGAACGTGCCAAACCTGAATTCCGTGACCGCGACCTACAGCCGTCCACTCCGGGAGAACTCTTCGTATACAGGAGGTTATTCGGTCGCGGAGTTGGTGATTTCGGTCGGGTATATCTTCACATATTTATCGATATGTACACCGGTCGTACTTTTGGGAAACTAAGCCAAAGCAGAAGTGTAAATACCGGATTAGAACACCTCCAAAGCACTATGCTTCCCATCTATAAGTCCAGACATTATACTCTAAATACCATCCTGCATTCGACCCAAGACACTCATGACCTCAATGAATTTAACCAACTAGACGCCCGTTCCCTGTTCTCCAGTTTAGGATTACAGTGGCTTCCTACACACCGCACCTTTGGTGTATTTGAAAAATTTGAACGCTATTTAACCCAAAATTGTTTTTTCGACGCTCCCCCGGTATGGTTCCCCGACTTCGAGATCGCATTCGAGCGGCAATTAGCCAAATATAACGCCCGCAACCGATGGTTTGCCCGGCGCACTCTTTTAGACTATTAAAGCTAAGTATGCCTATGATAAAAGCGCAAAATGCTGTAGTTGCACACAGCTCCTTGCGCTTTTATCATATACACAATATCAGTATTTTTCGTTAGACACTAAGAATCAGTTTACTTAATTACCATCATCTCGGTGGATTTAACCAAAGCGGTAACTTTGTCGCCCGGTTTCAAATCTAGATCCTCTACCGAGTCAACAGTTATAACAGAAACCAATTCATCCCCTTTATAATCCATGACCACTTTTGCCATTACAGCACCTTTTATGACCTCTTTAACCGTAGCCTGTAGTTTATTACGTCCGCTAATTTTCATATAAATCCTCCCTTACTTCTGAGATTGTCTTATTATAACATCTATTTATTTTTTTAGGCCGATTGTAAAATGAAGTTGAACACCTGAGAAAAAAGTCCATAGTGACTTTTCCTCATTTGGTAGAATGGAGTTTCCAGACAACCATCACCAAAGAGGAGGCAATCACTATGGACTGCCATGA
>Ga0316604_10001502_pt1 | contig 20312 bp, 28 predicted proteins | sample OWC_soil_day20_C_FD_207650 | JGI IMG/M metagenome (GOLD analysis project Ga0316604, IMG submission 207650) | Wetland soil microbial communities from Old Woman Creek delta, Ohio, United States - OWC_soil_day20_CT | ecosystem: Environmental > Terrestrial > Soil > Wetlands | place: USA: Ohio...
AGGGATATTTGCCGGACAATGGCTTGTCTGGAGCAGCTCAGGCAGAGCGGTGTGGCGGTTTATTCCCCGCTGGAGGGGGCACTGTCATTTTCGCTCCAGAAAACAATGCAGGATGTGATTTCACATTTCGGTTTTCAGCAGAGGTCAGAGGGGGATATGTAATGGAAAGAGAAAAGATTGCCAGAGAAATGCAGTATAAACTGGCTGTGAAGCTGTTGGAGGTTATGATCAGCAGCGGCTTTTTACTGCCAGAGGAATATGAAAAAATCGATGTACTGAACAGGGAGACATTTTCACCGGAATTGGCTGAAGTATATTCATAATAACACTAGCTATCTTCAAGAAGGTGTGGTAATGTGTGATGCTGACAGGGGGAAAACTTCGAAGAAAGGTGAAAAGAATGGATAAGAAAGCAGTTAAAAAAGTAATAAAAATTGAGCCTGTCAGCACCGTTAAAAGCGTGGAGAGGCCTACAGCTAAGCGAGTATGTGCTTATTGCCGGGTCAGCACAGGATCAGCGGAGCAAAACAGCTCCTTTGAAGCTCAAGTGAAGTATTATACCCGCCTGATTGAAGAGAAGGTCAACTGGATATGTGCCGGCATTTATGCAGACCAGGTGCGAAGCGGCACGAAAACAGCGGATGGGACCAATCTCAGCGTATGCTGCAGGATTGCAGGTTGGGAAAAATCGATTTGATTCTAACCAAATCCGTCACCCGATTCGCCAGAAATACAGTAGACAGCATCAAGGTCATACGGGAGCTTAAAAAATTAGGTGTCGAGATCTACTTTGAAAAAGAGCGGGTAAGCACCTTATCTGAAAAAAGTGAACAGCTCCGGACCATCCTTAGCTCCATAGCGCAGGCTGAGTCCGAGAACATATCCACCAACAGTCGCTGGTCTATCCGTTATCGCTTCCAAAATGGAACCTTTACATCGGCAGTCCGGCCTATGGATATGAAAAGGATGAAAAAGGTGAATTAATGATTCAACCGCAAGATCATCTTTTCCATTAGTTTCTTATGTGCCAGAATGAATCCGTTTCTGTCATATCGTAAGATTTTAACAGAATCTTTTTTCTTATTGCAGAAGACAAATATACAGGCTTCTGCAAAAGGAACCATTCTGAACTGGAGCTGCACCATGGATACAAGGCTGCTGATCTGTTTACGAAAGTCGGTAGGACCAATCGCAAGATAGATATGACTGGCATCAGCAGTAAAACGATTCAGCATTCACTCACCAGCATTTGCATCAGTTCTGCCAAGAATGGAATGTGATGTGCGTCATTTACAACAATTGAAAAGTCCAATTCCTTTTACACCAGTCCTCAACCTTTAAGCCACTGGCTGATCTGTCAGCAAAGCAATCCTTCCACAGGATGACATCGTTAGTTTTTATTATGATTTTCCACCAATAATCTTATTAATAGAAGAATACCATTTTTATAGAGTAGATGGAATGACGCTTTGTTTTGGAGCACTTACGCTCGGAAGAGACAGCAGTATTACGGAAAGCATTGAATTTTGTGACAACAGGCTCGCTCGTTTTGTGGCTATGAAAGGAAAGTGTGAAATCTCAAAGCAACAGCTTAGATTTGATGATGTTGCGTGTCATAGATTCATTCCATAGGAACAGGGTGGAACAGATGAATATAAAAATCTGCGAATTATCCATAAGGAAGTAGAACGTGTGCAATGAAAGTTGCTTGCACGGTGTGGGTTGGGGCGAAAGGCGTTAAAGCGCCTGACATATCGACATTATTTATCTGTGAAACGGTTAGTAAACAAGTGAATTATGGATATCGAAAAAAAGTTATGTATTTGATATTAATAATATATATAAATGAAAGGAAGTGTAGACAATGAGAATTGCAGTAATTGGTGCAAATGGAAATTTGGGAAGAAGAGTTACAAAGCAGGCTTTGGATAGAGGTATAGAAGTTACGGGATTTATATATGATGGGGAATCACCGGATAGTCGTGCAAAAATTATTAAGCAGAGTCTCTTTGAGATGAACAAAGAGTCAATGAAAGATTGCGATGCTGTTATTAGTGCTTACGGAAGTGGATTTCATGCAGACCCAACATTAAATTTAAATGCATTTAGAAAATACATAGAACTATGTGAAGATTCGAATGTACATTTGATTGCAATTGGTGGGGCAGGGAGTCTTTATACGGATGAGTCACATACTTTGTTTTGTTATGAGGTTCCTGACTATTCAAAAACATTAAAAGAAATTTCAAAAAATATTAAGTTAGGAATTGATGAATTAAAGAAAACTACAAATTTTAATTGGACAGCTGTATGTCCATCTCAATTTTTTGATCCGGAAGGAAATTTTTCTGGTTTTTATCAAATAGGAGTGGAAGGACATCTAATCTTTAATGAGAAGGGTAGAAGTTATGTGACATATGATGATTTAGCAAAGGCAATGATTGACATTGCAGAAAAGAAATTATATGTAAAACAGCAGGTTACTATTGTTACAAAGGAGTAGAAAAATGTCAATAATAGATAAATTAAAAAAACAAAGCAAGAAGAAACATCCCTTATTGAGCCAGAAAAAATGACAATTTATTTGCCAATCATTGGAGAAGTTATTTCTTTATCTCAAATTAAAGATGGTGATTTTTTCAGAAGAGATTCTTGGAAAAGGGTGTGGAATACAACCAGCGGAAGATAAAGTGTATGCCCCATTTAATGGTAAAATATTGCAGATTGCAGAAACAAAGCATGCAATCGGAATAGTAAGTGAAGATGGAATAGAAATATTAATCCATATTGGTATAGATACGGTTGAAATGAATGGAAAAGGATTTAATCTATTAGTTTAAGAAGGGGATAAGGTTCGATGTGGACAACTTCTTATGACTTTTTCTATACCTGAAATCAAGAAAAAAGGTTTTAATTAACGACTGCTGCTGTTATTACAAACACAGATGAATATAGTGATATAGAAATTTTAGCAAAGGGTAATAATGTGAAATTAGAAAAGTTGATGCTAGTAAAAAATAAGACTTATAATCAATTCGTATATTTTAATCAATAAATAACTATTTTCGTTAGGGACAACAGGTAATTATATATAAATAATAATTTTAGTAAGAGGAGAATATATGGGAAAATGTAAAATCACAGTGCTAAAAACATGCTTAATGAAAGAAATAGCACAGAAAATGGGAAAAAAATCTGGATTTAGTGAATGCCCTGTATTTAAAGAAAATCAAACATTTATAACTAAAGAACCTTTTGGAACGGCTATGCCAGAAAACTTTTGTCATGTTGCATGGCTATCCCTGGAAACACCTGTAAATGTATTGGCAGGTGGAGGAAAATATCTTGGATTAGAAGAAAAAACGGTTGTTTCATGCATGGATGGATTGCGGCCAGTACTTTTTTTAGTGGAACCCTTAGATGAATGAAACCTATTATTTGACAATAATTTTAATGTTTAATTAGGCTGGATTATTATTTCTGTAATAAGTAACTTAAAGTTTATTATTATTTATTAATGAAGCTGGGGTCAAAATAGTGTAATACTAATTTTTACATTATATATTTTGCGTTTTATGCATTATATAATGGAAATTGCAACATGGTACTTACACTCCATTATATAATACATATAAGTTTTGTGAAGGAGGTCGGTAAAATGGTGATAGATTTTACAAATAAAGTTGTCTTGGTCACTGGAGGAGCTGGAGGAATAGGAAGAGCGTGTGTAAAAGCTTTATTAGAATCGAATGCGAAAGTTGCCATTATAGATGTATCAGATAAATTGTTAGAAGAGGCTGCAAAAGATTTAAATGATTTAGGAAAATTAAAATGTTATAAATCAGATATTACAAACCTTGAGGAATTTGAACAAGTTATTGAAACAGTTCGGAAAGATCTAGGTGAAATTGAAATATTAATACAAACGGCGGGACTCTTAAGAGGTAAAAAAGCTTTAGAGATAACCAGTACAGATTGGGATCAAATGCTCAATATTAATACAAAAGGTATGTTTTTTGTAATGCAGCAAGTTGTAAATCAATCTATGAAGAATAACGGAGGGGCGATCGTTAATTTTTCTTCTATGGCAGGAATTAGAGGAATGAGGCCTTCTATGGCATCAGCTCATTACAGTGCAAGTAAAGGTGCCATTGTAGCAATGTCAATGCAGGCTGCAACGGAATGGGCTGAGTATGGTATTCGATGTAATATTGTTGCACCTGGTGGGGTATTGACGAAAGCAATGTCGGAAATCGAAATTAGTGACAATTCAATGGAGATTATACCTCTTCGTAAATTATCAAAACCAGAAGATATTGCAAATAGTGTTTTATTTTTGGTAAGCGATAAAGCAGCGATGATTACTGGTCAAACCTTAATAATTGACGGGGGAAGTTCTGTTGTTGGCTATTAAATTAATATTTAACTATTTGCTGATTGATGGAAATAGTATATAAAAACAGGTTGTGGAGATTATGATAAAGAGTGTCCATTCCTGTTTTTTTTATCTTTTCTGTAATCGTTAGGGGAACATGAATTTTTTTGTTTAAACTTTTTATAAAAAAAATTGATATTTTCGTATCCAACTAAATGAGCAATTTCAGAAACACTAAGATTAGAAGAAATTAGTAATTGCTCAGAAACAGATAACTTTTTTTGTTGAACTAGTTCAAGGTAAGTAAAACCAGTGTGTTTTTTTAATAAATTAGACAAATAATTTGCATTTAAATTAAAAAATGAAGCAGTTTGAGTAAGAGAACAGATTTGATAATTTTCTTCAATATATCTAAGAATAGGTAATATTTGTGTACTTTCTAATGGATTGATTTTGTTGGTGTAATTATTTTTATAGACGATTACTAATTCACACATAATAAGTGATAATAGATTTTCCATAATATCTTGCGTGACAATAGAAGGACTATACCATTCACATAATAAGTTAGAAAGATAATAATGAAGATTCTCATTTTTTTCAGATTGAAAGAAAAGAAAGGTATCTTGACGTATGGAATCGGTAAGTGAATTAATGAAAAAACGTGTTAAGATGCTATCACATGAAAAATGATTTAAAAAATTAGAGATCAAATAATCTGTATTAATATTGATATTAAGTAGTATATCGTCAATTCCTAGAGGAAGGATTTTATGAATGGTATTACTATTTAAAAACAGAATTTGACCTTTCGTTAATATATATTCTTTATTATTGATAATTTGATGACAGTTACCTGAATACATATAATTTATTTCAATACCATCATGACAATGGGAAGGAAAATCTTGGAATCGAGAATGTTTTTTTATACTAAAAAGTGGACCAGATTTAAATACAACAGTATCTTTAATTGGAATATATAATACATCTGCTTTATCTATTTTGCGTGTTGAAAAAGGGATATCGGAAAAGTCTTGTATATTATTTTTGTATTTCATTTCATTTGCAGTAAGTTGCAGTAGCCTTTTGTGTAACATTTTTGTATTCATAAATACTCCTATTCTAATTTATCATATTAGTTTTTCTAGTAGTATAGCAATAGAGTTATGAGTAGTCAAATAAATATGTGATTCGGTCAGTGAATTCGTATTAAGTGGATATAGTGAGAGTAAGAAGTATATAGTATAGTTAAGATACAAACAAACTATTTTCGCAGTATGTAGAAAAATGAATAGAACAAGGAGAAGAGAAAATGGCTAAGAATTATGATAAGATGGCAGAAGATATTGTCTCTAGAATAGGTGGTTCAGACAATATTGAAAAAGTCATGCATTGCATGACACGTTTGAGAACGATTATTAAAGATGAAGAAAAAGTTGATATGGAAATGCTCAAACAAGTAGAAGGAGTCATTGATGTTATAGTTGCAGGAGGACAATATCAAGTTGTAATTGGGACATCAGTTTCTAAAGTCTATGATGTTATAGTAAAAAAAATTTCTATTGAACAACAAACAGACAGTGAAGTAAATGATCAGAAAAAAAACTTGTTTAGTATGTTAATTGACACGATATCAGGTGTTTTTCTTCCAATTATACCAGCATTGGGTGCAGTTGGAATTCTAAAAGGAGTTTTAGTTGGTTTATCTACGTTAGGAGTTATGTCAACTAAAAGTGACACGTATGTAATACTTTATGCGTTAGCAAGTGCCTTTTTTTACTTTTTACCAATAGCGTTAACAATATCATCTGCTGAAAAGTTTAAGGTTAATAAGTTTATTGCTCTTGTAGTAGTAACAGCAATGATTTATCCGGATATAATTCCGGAAATAGGGGAAAATATAATTTACCATATTTTTGGATTTGTACCGCTTAAAATGATTGACTATACAAGTACAGTAATACCACCAATCGTCGTAGTATGGATGATATCAAAAATTTACAAGTTGTTCAAAAAAGTTATACCAGAAGTATTAGATATGATTCTTACTCCGTTATGTACAGTATTAGTAGCTTTTCCATTAGCCCTGTTAATTGTAGGTCCAGCCACTTATTATACTGGTGTATGGATGGCTCAGGCATATCAATGGGTATTTAATCTGGCTCCAATTGTTGCTTGTGGCATTTTAGGACTAATTTGGCCAGTAGTTATTGTATTTGGATTACATTGGGGATTCTTGCCAATTGCTATTCAGCAAATATCAACCTTTGGATATGACACGTTTTCACCAATTACGGTTGCAAGTAATTTTGCAACAATGGGAGCATGTCTTGCGGTATTCTTAAAGACAAAAAATAGAAAATTGAAGGAAGTATCTGGTGGAGCTGCTTTTTCAGCTATCATTGGAGGTATTACAGAACCAGCAGTTTACGGTGTTACATTAAAATATAAGAAGCCATTCATATTTTGTTGCGTATTTACCTGTATTGGTGGTATGATTATGTCTTTTGCAAATGCGCAGTATCCAGGAATTATGACAGTATCATTTCTTACACTTCCATCGTTAGCTATTCTTCCAGGTGGAATTTATGTACTTGTGACTTCAATATTTGCATTTGTGGGAACAGGATTAGTTACATATTTCTTTGGATTTAATGATAAAATGATTGGTCTGGAGGAAAAGTAGAATGAAGTATAAAAATCCAATTATTAAGGGAATGTATCCAGATCCATCGGTATGTTGTGTCAATGGGATATACTATATGGTAAACTCGTCATTTGAGTACTTTCCAGGAGTACCAATATTTTCTAGCATCAATCTTATTAATTGGACTCAGATTGGCAATTGCCTTTCGAGGGTTTCCCAGCTTGATCTGGGAAACTCTCTTTGCTCAGAAGGTATTTTTGCACCAACTATTCGTTGGAATAATGGAAAGTTTTATGTAATTACTACTTACACCAGTAGAAAAGGGCTGTTGAACTTTTTGGTAACAGCAGAAGATCCAGCTGGAGAATGGTCAGATCCGATATATCTTGAGTTGGATGGAATTGACCCATCATTATATTGGGAAGAAGAAAATACATATGTACAATACGCCGGAAGAGGGGAAATATTTCAAATCCAAATTGATGAAAATTCTGGTGAAATATTAAAAGGTCCAATAAGCTTAACTTTTGGATGTGGAGGAAGAGATGCAGAAGGTCCTCACCTTTGGAAACGGAATGGATATTATTATCTGATGCTAGCAGAAGGAGGAACTCGCGAAGGTCATTTTGAAACAATGATGAGGGGGGAAAATATATGGGGACCATTTATACCATCCCCGTATAATCCTGTTATTTCAAACAAAGATTTAGGGAGAGAACCAATACAATGTGTAGGACATGCAGATTGGATTGTCGGACCTGATCATAAAGATTATTTGGTTACATTAGGAACAAGACACGTCAGACATAAAACAATCCTTGGACGTGAAACAATGTTAACACCAGCATATTGGACAGAAGATGGATGGCTAAAATCTCAATATGGATATATGCCAATGGAGTGGGAAGGAAACCTTGGGACAGAACAAAATAAAGATAATAATTTTGAGTTAGATAGGAATAGAATCTTAATGCCATTTCGAATTATTTCACCACGAACAGACAATAGAAGTTATTATCAATTTAAAGATAATCAACTTATAATTCGTGCAAATGATTATATTTTAGACGATGGAAAAGCATCCTTTTGGGGAATACGTCAGGGGGAAATAGAATTTTCATTGGAAATAAAGCTAAAATGTGATCCAAAGGATGAAAAGGATGAAATAGGTTTGGCCATGATTTCAGCAGACAAATATTATATGTCTTTATTTTGTACAATTAGGAACAATGAAAAAGCAATAGTATTAAAGAAAAAAATGGAAGATATAGAAACCGAAACTATATATCATCTAAAAACAGAGTTATGTAATGAGAACTTTGTTTGTTTAAAAATTTGTGGAAGAAGTAATCAGTATGATTTCTATTATATAGATCAGTTTATAGGGAGCAGCTATCAAAAACATTTGTCGGCTGAGAGCGCAGAAACACCAAATACTGGAGTTGTTGGGGGATTCTATATAGTAGGAAATGGAAAGGCAATAGTGGAATCTTTTACATATATAGAAGGATAGGAGACAAATATGAGTTTATCAGAACATTTTCTGTGGGGAGGAGCGATAGCTTCAAACCAATGTGAAGGGGCATATAATGAAGATGGTAGAAAATTAGCCAGCGTAGACTTACTACCATATGGAAATGAACGATTTAAAATATGTCAAGGAAATATTAAGGATTTAGATTTTAATGAAGAAGAATATTACCCAGGAAAAGTTGCAATTGATTTTTACCATCGCTACAAGGCTGATATTAAATTATTTGCAGAAATGGGATTTAAGGCACTAAGATTATCCATTGCATGGACCAGAATTTTTCCAAATGGAGATGAGGAAGAACCGAACGAAAAGGGGCTTTTATTCTATGAAAAAGTTTTTAAAGAATGCAAAAAATATGGTATTGAGCCAATAGTTACAATAGTTCATTTTGATACTCCAATTGCTTTAATACAAAAATTTGGAGGATGGCGTAATCGAGAAATGATTGTATGCTATGAAAAATATGTTAAAACTATCATGAGCCGTTATAAAGGTCTTGTGCATTATTGGTTAACGTTTAATGAAATTAACATGGTATTACATTTGCCATATGTAGGAGCAGGCTTAGTAATAGAAGAAGAGGAAGAGATAAAGCAGATCCAATATACAGCGGCTCATCATATGCTTGTTGCCAGTGCGTTAGCCACAAAAATTGCTCATAAAATTGATTGCGAAAATAAAGTTGGTTGTATGTTGGCAGCAGGTCAAACATATCCTTTAACCAGTAAGCCTGAAGATGTGTTTGCTGCATATGAAATGGACCGTGAAAATTACTTTTTTATAGATATACAATCAAGAGGTGAGTATCCTGCTTACATATTAAAAAAGCTGGAAAGAGAAAAAATTATGATTCCTTTTGAAAAAGATGATTATGAGCTGCTCAAAACAAATACGGTGGATTTTATTTCTTTTAGCTATTATACTTCAAGATGTACAGCTGAAAATACTCAAGGGAATAAAAAGACGGCTGGAAATGTATTTGCAGGCCTTCGAAATCTTAATTTACCAGTTAGTGACTGGGGATGGCAAATTGATTCATTGGGCTTAAGAATAACTTTAAATACTTTGTATGAACGTTATCAAAAGCCATTGTTTATTGTTGAAAATGGGCTTGGGGCAAAAGATAAAGTTGAATTGGATGGTAGTATACAAGATGATTATCGAATAGATTATCTAAAAAAACATATACAAGCCATGAAAATAGCAGTTGAATTAGACGGAGTAGAATTGCTGGGGTATTTGGCTTGGGGATGTATTGATTTAATATCAGCTTCTACCGGAGAAATGTCAAAACGCTACGGAATGATTTATGTAGATAAAGATGATATGGGAAATGGAACATTAGAGAGAAGAAGGAAAAAATCTTTTTATTGGTATCAAAAAGTGATTGAATCAAATGGAGAAGATCTTAGATGAGCGGTGTATTCAGTTTCCTAATAAGAAGTCTTATTTCTCACGTTTATTGGAACATATCTGTAACAACTGCAGTCAGTAATACCTTTGGATGCTATTTACGAAGATTAGTAACAACAAAGTCTTGATAAGCGAAATGACCGTCAGAGTTAACAGGTAACATGAAAATTGCCTCCAATCGAAAAATATCGTTTAAATAAGGGAGCGAAGCGCCGCATTTTTTCGATGAAATTGTCAAGTGGTTCTGATAAAAAGTGGGGGATTTTAATAAAAAAGGAATCGGACAGCCTTGATTTAATGGCTTAGAGATCCCTTGCTTGAAAGAACAGTGAAAGTCATAGAGACATGGATCCTAGCAGCTCTACGTAACCGCAAGTTTTTCTCATTTGAGGAACTTAAGAAGGCGATTCATGAACAACTGGAAGAATTGAATGCAAAACCTTTTCAGAAAAGAAAAAGAAGCCGGCTCACTGCATTTATCGAAGAAGAAAAGGACTTCCTCATGCCACTTCCTGCTTCCCCGTATGAAACGACTGTCTGGTCAACTGCCACCATACACTCCGGAATGGCATGCTCTGTCATTTCGGAAATGGGTGCTCTGAATTAACAGAACGAGTGCACGATTGCATTGGAATACTCAGAATACGCTCTGGTCGCTTAATCAAATAAATTCTTTTACGAAGTTCTTGTTGAATCTGTTCAAACTGCATTAGGCAGATATCATCACAGCGATTGATAAAACGCGGCATAGTTGGCTGTGAAGCTAGCCCTTTTTATTAAGGATAGCATTAAATACAGGATCAGTAGTCAATTCATCTGTTTCATCATCCTGAAAATAGGCAGCGATTGACTGATATATTTTCTGTATCATATTATCTGAATCTGTATAATATCAAAATGATGCGGAATCATCGGTTTTGAAATGTTTCTTTATTATCTTATCAAAACTAATTTTGCGGGCAAACTCATTGATAGGAATCATGCCAGCATCGGAAGATAAATCGCCTACATTTAAATTTATTTTAATCTGATTATTGCTTTCTAAGCGAAGTTCATCTAAACTATGCAAAAGCGCTATTCCTTTCGTATTGTGTTAGTGTGGTAACTTCATTATACAAAAGAAGAAACTCTTTTTCTATGCAATTGCGTTTCACTTTTTAAGTGAAAGTATAAAAGCAGAATAAAACCAGTAACAATACGGTGCGTGCAAAGCACATTAAAAATATCTAGATAAATAATCTAGGATAAGGAAAAAAAGTAGGAGAGAAAATGAGCGATCAGAATTTATAATTAATAAGGGCAGAGTTTTGTAAAATTAATCAAGGTCAAGACAAAAGTAACTGGCCAATGCATTTATTGCCTTGGCTAATGTTCCTTATTTTACGAAATATTTTAATTACTTAATATACTCAGTTACAATATTAGAAAGAGTCAACTCTCTTTCTGCTAACGGAATACCTGATTTTCCCACAGCAATGGCAGCTGCGGGCATAAAGCCTTCAGGAACTTTCAACTCAGAGCAAAGCTCCTTGTTACGATTTAAGGCAACGATAATACTTGTAAGATACACATTCCCCAAACCTAAATCAGTTGCGGCTAAGACCATATTTTCTGCAGCACAGGCCGCATTGCAATAGGAAGTCAGATCCTGTTTATCCTCAGGAATTGTTACATGAACAAAAATTACGGTTGGCGCACCATAAGACGGCTTGAAATTGGGGATTTTAAACAAATCTGCTGCAGCATGATCTATTTTTGAAAGTAACTCAGAATTCTGAATTACTGTTAACCTCACTTCCAAATTTGTTCCGGGTCTGCTTCCTTTCGGTGCCGCATTGGCAGCCATCACAATTGTCTGCAGCTCATTATCGTTTAGCTGCTCTCCAGAATATGCTCGGCATGATTGACGGTTGGCAATTGTTTTCATTGTTTCCATAATATTTCCTCCTTTAAATCAGTTAACTAATTTTTAATTCATATTTATTATAACAAAATATCCTTGACAACTGTATGTCATGGTTTTATATTAAATAAAAAGAATTAGGTGGATAAATGAAAATAGATCGATCTATCTCCATTATTATGCTATTGCTTGAACAAAAGAAAATCAGTGCTGCAAAGCTTGCAGAAATGTTTGAGGTAACACCTCGAACGATATATAGAGATATGGAAGCAATTAACGCGGCAGGAATTCCAGTGATTTCATACCCCGGGATGAATGGCGGTTTTGGCATTATGGAGCAATATAAAATAGAAAAAAAGCTTTTTACTGTTTCTGATATTACAGCATTATTAATAGGTCTTAGAAGCATACCCACTACCATATCCAGTGAAGAAGTCCTGAATGCTATTGTAAAAATTAAAGGTCTTGTTCCAGAAGAGCAAATAAGAGATATTGAGTTGAAATCAGGTCAGATTGCAGTCGACCATACTCCTTGGTTAAGGCATAATAACCTTGAACCTAATCTGAAAAAGATCAAAACAGCCCTTAATGAGAATAAGCTGATATCGTTTGAGTATTCTGATCAAAACAATACGCAGAGTGAAAGAAAAGTTGAACCATATCGATTAGTGCTCAAGAATTCGAAATGGTATTTACAGGCCTATTGCACGACCAGAAGTGATTTTCGAACCTTCAAATTATCCCGTATTTTATCACTGCAAATACTTGAAGAGACATTTGCCCCAAGAAAGTTTGATTATTTTCCGCTTGACATAACAAATGATGTCGAAAAGAAGAGTATACCGATTAAACTTCTTGTAGATGAGTCTCTTCGGGACATGATGGAAGAATTTTGTGGAAGAGAGAGCATAGAACCTTGTGGAAATAACAAACTATTCGTTCGATTTCCATTTGTAGAAGATGAATTTTGGTATGGCATGATACTCCGCTTGGGAGATCGTTGTGAATGCCTAGAACCTGAGAACGTTCGGGAAGAAATCATTAAAAGAGTTGAACGTATGCTGAATGTATATAAAAATAAAGTTAGAACCGTCAATACAAATCAGTCAAATAATATATAATAAAATAAATTGAATTTTAGGAGGTATTTCATGCATATTCATCATATAGCATTAATGGTCAATGACTTAGAGGCGTCCATTAAATTTTATGAAACTATAACAGAACTAACGATTTCCCGATGGTTTATTGCAGGACCTGGAGAAATTGCATTTATGACAAATGGTGTAAACGAAACAGAAAAGAACTTATTTATATGCCGCAGGGGCAAACCTTTAAGGAAATTGGAATCACACTCTGCTTTGAAACAAGCACTCTGGATGAAAAGCATAAACTCGTATATACATAGTATTGGACAATTGCTCTTACAGGGAATAGGAGAAGGAATTCAGCCTTTAATTAGCTTTTATAATGGAGCAAATGATAAAGTTGCAGTCAAACAACTTCGTAGATGGACATAATCTATAGGATTTGTTATGAGTATCCTTTCAGTTATTTTGATTTTTTTATTAAGAGAAGTAATATAATCTTTGACGTCTCTTCAGAAACTTCAGAAGCTTTACAAGTTGCATTACCTATATGTTCATTATCGTTACCATTTTATGCTTTTTCGAGAATTACAACGGAATATTTTAATGCAATCAAATTAAGTAGATATGCTACATTTATGGTATATTGAGAATCACTACTGGCTTGCCCTTGACAGTTATTATTTTACCTATTTTTTTGAAACTCAATGGTGTGGGGAACAATTTTATTAGTTCAATTCTTACTTACACTTGTAGAAATTGTTCTTAGATGTAAAAAGAGTAATATTGATAAGGTGTAAAGAGGGAATTTGGCTATAGAAGATTTAAAGTAATTTAGCATTAATAGATATAATAAACAAGCTTGTTATTGGTGGACAAATCCGCAATAAGCAGGCTTGTTTTTGCATAGAATTAAAACTATTTAAGGATATTTTATATCTTATAATGGAACATAATGTGTTTGTATTGTATTAGTGCATCTGTTAGAGCTATTCTATATTTATTTTTTAGTTTGTACAATATACACAAAAGCAAGAGCTGAAATAGTTGTGATTTTATACAAAAAAATATAAAAAACTTGATTTTTTTGAAATTTATACGATATAATTTATTTATAAAACTGAAAGGAAGGACATAGCAATGAGAAGAATTATTAATGCATGCTTATTACAGACAATGAGGTTTGATATATCAAAGGAGGCAAACCCAGAGCGAGATTTAGAAGAATATTTCAAAAAACTTGATAAGAAAGGAGTAAAATATATTATGGAAAGTAAGGAGATTGAAGACGATAAATCAATAGTTATAAAAATCAAAAAGCAATACAATGACTATAAAAGCGATAGTTATATGGATTAATACGAAAAACGAAGAAACACTGGAAGAAAAGATTCTTCTAGTGTTATTTTTATCACAGATAAATTAATTGTGATAGGAGAATAAAAATGTTTGCGATAGGAGAAGCAAGATCCAAAGTTAGATGTTCAAAACTTTCAATTCCAAAGGAATATAATCTGAGGCGATTTGGTCGGAAGATATATGGTGTTTGGATTGGAGATAAAATCTTGTATTTATCTGATGAAGTTAAAGTTTTAGAACTAAAATCAAGGAAGAATAGCCTTGTTTTCGAAATTAAAGTTGATGTTGGGTCTCGAATTAGATTACCTGAACGTTTTAATAAATCAGAGGCTAAGATTAGAGGCTGTTTATCAATAATAGAAATTCAATTTGATTAAAGGAGACGGAGTGTGTATAAAATAGGAGATTATGTGGTTTGTGGAAACAATGGTATATGTAGGATAGATGAGGTTGGATTACTTGAGTTTGAGGGAGTCCCTAAAGATAAAAAATATTATTTTTTATCCCCAGTAAATTCAAATAGTAGTAAAGTATATACTCCTGTTGATAATGATAAGACAAATATGAGACCAATAATTTCCAAAGATGAGGCTTATAAATTAATTAAAGAAATTAATATCATTGAACCTATCAAGGTAATAAATGAAAAAAATAGAGAAAATGCCTATAAAGAAATTTTAAAAACGCATGACTGTAGAGAAATGCTTAAAATCATAAAAACTGTGTATTCGAGAAGAAAAGAAAGGGGGGAAGAAGGAAAGAAACTAGTAGCAAGTGATGAAAAATACTTAAAACTGGCAAAAGACTTTTTGATTGTAGAATTAGCTATTCCGCTGGAGATTAAAAAAGAAGAGGTGGAAGAGATAATTCATGTTATGCTCAACAAATAAAATAATAAAGGAAATGTGATTTTAAATGTTGAAATTAAGCAAATATCATGAGAAAGAGCATAACTGTATAAATTGTAAGTAATATGATAATAGATGTTGTTGCTTGGACACTTTTTGTTTTAACCAAAAAAAGGGGGGACACATAGTTTTGTTACCATAAACAGAAGGTGTAATGATTGTCCATATAAAAAAACGGTTCCATGTTACGGATTTTGTATACATAAAGCATTATTGGAGTGCAGGGTACTATGGAACAGAGGTAAAAAGAATTTAATAATTTAGTCTATGGTGAAGAATTAAAGATGCTTGATCTATAAAATCTGTTGGCAAAGTAATTAATAAAGTGAAAAGAATGGAAATTATGAGTATAAAGGAAATAAATGAAATATATGAGAAAGCGTTTATTGACCATGAATTGGAATCTTCGGATGACAATTTAAAAGATAATAGTAGCAAAATACAAGCTTTTGATTTAAGCGAATATGAAGAAAGTATGGAGCTTTTAGGTGGTGAAAAATCAATTACAAGTAATTTGGAAACCTTCAATATTGAAGATTCAGTTAAGGCATATCTAAAGGAAATCGGATCAATTTCATTACTAACAGTAGAGCAGGAGTTAGAATTGGCTAAAAAGATAGAAAATGGTGACTTAAGCGCTAAACGAAGTATGATAAATTCGAATTTACGTTTGGTAGTAAGTGTAGCAAAACTTTATGTTGGTGGCAGTAATATGACGTTACTTGATTTAATACAGGAAGGAAATATCGGATTAATAAAAGCAGTAGAAAAGTTTGATTATCATAAAGGATTTAAATTTAGTACCTATGCTATGTGGTGGATTAGGCAAGCAATTACTAGAGCGATCGCAGATCAATCAAGAACCATAAGAATACCTGTTCATAAGAAAGAAAAAATGAATAAGATTATGAATGTTTCAAGAGCATTTTTAAGTGACAAAGGAAGGGAACCGACTATCGTTGAGTTGGCAGAAATTATGAATATTCCAGAACAAACCATTGAAGAAATGATAATGTTGTATGGAGATACGATTTCTTTGGACAAACCAATTGGAGAAGAATCAAATGAAATACTAATGGATTTCTTAGCAGATGAAAATAGTATTGAGCAATTTGTATTAATTGAGAATAACATGTTAAGAAATCAATTAGAAGCGCTTTTAAATACACTTTCCAAGCGTGAGAAGAGAGTAATTCAATTACGCTTTGGTTTTCATGATGGAAGGTTATGGACACTTGAAGAAGTGGGCAGAGAATATAATGTTACAAGAGAACGAATACGACAAATAGAAGTGAGAGCTCTTAACCTTTTACGACAGAAAAGAGATATAAACTCGCTTAAGATATATCTGGAAAATTAAGGAGTGGTAAAATGTTGAATAGTATTGTAATGCATAGTAAATATGGAAAAGGAACAATTATTAGTATTGATGATAAATACATAAAAGTTTCTTTTGAAAGTCATAATCAATTAAAAAAATTTATTTATCCAGATTCATTTGAAAAATATCTAATATTTATAGAGAGTGAATTACAAAAAAGTGCAATCCGAGATTATTGTATTATTCAGAAAAAAAGAGAGATGGAACTGGAAAAAAAGCGTTTAGAGTTTGAGAAATATGAAAAGGAAAGAAAAAAATCACGTATGACGACGGTAAAAAAAAAGCAAGAAAACATCAGAAACTTCAAAGGTATCAGTATCGAGAAAGAGCACTAGAGCAAAAACATAAATTAAGGAAAAATAGTAGATGAGATAATGGAAAAAACTGTGAAAGTAAGTAAATATACTCTAAGTTGTACTGAAGAAATGGCTAGGAAGCAGAGGATTAATTTGTTGCAGTTAGCGTGTAAATTCAAATGCAATATTACATTTAAGAATAATATAGGACAAATAAATGGAAAAAGTTTAATTAGAATAAACGATCTACAGAAAGGTGATAGAATTCAGATATGTGCTGATGGTGAAGATCAAAAAGAAGCTTTGGTAGCATTTGATGAGTTCTTTGCAGAAGGATAATAACATGAGTGCTAAATATACGTTTGATACATATTTGGAATTTGATTGTAATGCATTGGCTAAAAATTCTTCTGAAATTGTAGTGTTGGATTCTGAAAGCAGATATAATCCATTATTCCTGTATGGTTATCATGGAGTTGGAAAAACACATCTTTTGTATGCGATTCAAAAACAAGCAAAAATAAATAACAAAGAAGTTGTATATTTAGATGGTGAATGGTTTGTAAAGAATTTTGTAAATGGAATACGATATGGAACAATGAAAGAGTTTCGCAATAAATATAGAAACACTGATTTTTTTCTGGTTGATAATATAGAAAAAATTATTGGAAGAAAGAGTTCCCAACAGGAATTGCTTTCGACCATAGAGGTTCTACTATGTTTGAGGAAACAGGTAGTTATCACTTCCTCAAAATGTCCCAATGATATAAAGTGTTGGGACGAAAGACTTCGCTCAAGGCTAAATATGGGATTAGTTATTCATATTGAAGATTATTCTGTTAAGGAAAAAACTCAGATTATTGTTAGCATGGCAAATAGAATGGGGCTAAATATATATCTAGATTTTGCAGCTATATTATTGAATGAATTATATGGTGATTTAGAAATGATAAATAGTTATTTTGAGCACACAATTGCTTTGAAAGAAGAAGTCACGTTTAATCATATCAAAATGTTTAAAAATGAGGATACAGAGAGTATTCGAAACAAAATTGATTGCCAGGCAATAATTGATGTTACTGCAAAGTATTATGATGTAGAAGTAGATTTAATCAAGTGGAAAAATAGAAATAAAGAAATATTGATACACCGTCAAGTAGCAATGTACTTGTGCAGTGAAATGACTGAAGAGAGCTTGACAGTAATTGGTAATTTTTTTAATAGAAATCCTAGTACAGTTAGGACAGCTAAAGACAAAATATCAGAATTAAAGAAAAAGAATGAAGAGATAAACAAAGCTGTCGAGATGATAAGAAGATATGTAAACAATAACGAGAGACGAATAAATAAAATAAATTAATTGAAATGTATAAAATTATCTTCAGTTAGAAATTTTATACGATACTATTCATTTAATATAACGAAAGGAAGGCAATTTAATTATGAGAAGAATTACAAGTGCATGTTTAATGCAAACAATTAAATTTGAGACGGTTAATGGATTAAATACTGAACAGGACGTAGAAGAATATTCAGGAAACTAAATAGGAAAGGTGTGAAGTATACCATAGAAGGTAAAGAAATTGAGAAAGATGGGTCTGTAGTTGTAAGGATAAAAAGCAATATAACAGGTATAGCACTAATGCCGGACTGTGTGGCAGTAATGCAGGATAGACGTTTGCCTCATCATGTAAGCCTCCTGAGAGTGTAAACTTTTTTGTGTCTTGAGAATAAACAACTATCTGGAATTGAATTAGATATGTAGTAAATTCCTATGATTCGAAACTTATTTGCAATGTCGAACATGAGTTTCTATCAGTAGTTTCTCCTGATTCCAAATTTATATACTTTCGGACAGCAAAAATAGTCGTATATAGCTTTCTTTTTCTGGGCTCTGCCCACACCCGACTTCTGGAATTATTAGGAAAAATCCGGGCATACTATAAGTACCGACGGAATAAGGAAATCATTAGGATGGTCAGACAGTTGTGGTAAACTGTCTGACCGGTTTTTCTTTATAGATATTCATTCAAGCGTTCCGGATACAATAGCATTAATTGGCTGAGTACCAAATCCCAATTCCGGTACCGCTGTGAATATTCTTGTTCCAGGAAACCATGATTCCGGTAAATTGGAAACCGGTCTTCCGGTAGACATAAACAACTTATTTCTGCTTAACTACCAAACACCTGTTATCGGATAGATTGTCAAGATCTTGCCGCTATTGCGGTGCGAAGCAGCCTTGATAATTTATCCGATGACAAGGTAGAATAAACCAAGCAGGAAGTGAATTCACAATGGCGGTTTCCTTAGTCCGGACAGTAGGTGTAATAACCTCCAAAAAAAACGGGCGTAACACTTCCAAGTTCTGTTCATAGTAGCTATAGCATAAAGGTATTTCTTGCCCCATATTTCTTTCACAGTCTCCAGTTCGGACAGGGCCAGCTCTTCTGTAGAAGCCCTATAAACTGCCTTGAAATCCGCTGCAAATTTTTTAATATCTTTATAGGATACATATTTAAAAGAATTACGCAGCATATGAATAATACACCGTTGTACTTTTGCCTGGGGATAAACGGCATGAATTGCTTCTTTAAAACCAGCAAGCCCATCTACACAAATGAACAAGACCTCCTTACTCCGCGATTCTTGAAATCATTAAGCAAACCAAGCCAGAACTTTGAGGATTCATTTGCAACTATGTTAATACTCAGGATATCTTTGTTTCCATCAAGTGTCACCCCAAGAACCACATAGGCAGCACGATTCATGATCCGACCATCTTCACGAATCTTATAGTGCATTGCATCCATGAAGATAAAGGGATAAATCGGCTCCAGAGGACGAGATTGCCACTTTTTTATTTCCGGTTAAATTTTGTCTGTAATCTTACTGACCATATCCGCGGACAATTCTATCCCGTACAAATCATGAAGCAGGTCATGAATATCTCTGGTAGACATTCCTCTTGTATAAAGAAAAATAACCTGTTCTTCAATACCAGAAATGTCACGTTGATATTTGGGGACGATTTGGGGTTCAAACTCTCCATTTCTATCTCTGGAAATATCCAGAGTTAATTGCCAAAATTTACTTTTCACCGTTTTTGGAGAATATCCATTGCGCTTGTTATCAGTATCAGTAACCTCTTTTTTATTTTTTTCATAACTAAGTGATGCATTAAGTTCTGCTTCCATTAATTCCTGCAACATGTCTTTGAAGCTGTTCTTAAATAAGGAGTAGATATCCCCCACACTTTTAATATTGTTGTCTGCGATGATTTGCTGTAACTGTTCTTTAGCGATTGCCATAGAAAAAGCTCCCTTCTGAAAATGAATTATTTATCTAATTCATTCCCAGAAAGAAGCCATTTATTTCCAGAGACACAAAATTTATTACACTACC